>Ga0268360_1000595_pt1 | contig 54791 bp, 55 predicted proteins | sample BioMet11_FD_192465 | JGI IMG/M metagenome (GOLD analysis project Ga0268360, IMG submission 192465) | Sewage microbial communities from Oakland, California, United States - Biofuel 11 (Illumina Assembly) | ecosystem: Engineered > Wastewater > Sewage > Unclassified | place: USA: California... | reverse complement strand
CCATAAATATTTAAAAATTATGAAAATTGTAGAAATGATTTGAACTTTTTTGAAACAATTTAGAAAAAATTTAAATTATTTTAGCGATAACACTGGTGGCAGGTATGATCCGTCAGATTGTGATCCGACAGGTGGACCGCCCGATGGCGCCGGGCGAGGACGAGGAGATCCACTGGTTCTTCCACTCGTTTGGGATCGGGGAAGGCCGGGACACGGACCGGGTGGCGACCCAGGTTATCGTGGCCCTTCTGGAGCACCGGCCGATTGACGAGGGGCTGCCGGTTGAACGGATCGCAGCGGAGCTCAATATCACCCCTTCAAGGGTGAACCACCACATCCGGAACCTGATCGATGCGGGGATCCTGTACCGGCACCGGAAGCTGATCTACCTTCGGGGCAGCACGCTGCGGGCAATGGTACAGGAGCTCAGGAAGGACGCGCTCCGGATGTTCGACGATCTCGAAAACGTGGCGGACATGATTGACCGGGAGTACGGGAGACAGCGGGAGTGAGTCCCTCCGCCCGTTCCTGTTGTGGACTTTTTTAAAAATCGCAAAAGATTTTCATTCGTCGCTGGGGATATGGGGACGGTACCGGGCACTGTCTGTTATTCGGTTGCAGGTACCGGTTTACACAAGTCTTCCCGGCATCCCGCAGGGCACCGGGGGAATGTCCGAATTCCGTGAAGCTGCTGTTTTTGTCGTACCAGGAACCGGGCTATTCCCCGCTTTCCGGTACTTCCCCGCCCAGTTCACGGACAACCTCCCGGGCAGTTTTCTCCTCGCCGGGCGGTACCGGGATCGCAACCGTAAACGGCTGGCGGATGAAAAGGCCGTTCTGCTGGGTAAACGGGAAAACCAGCAATGCAGGATTCTTTGCATCGGCGTTCCGCAGCGAGACCCTTCCCCGGGATCCGAGGAACGAACGGAATGGGTAGACGACCCCCCGGTAGATGATCCCGGTCCGGGCAATGAACGCTTCGCGGGGTGCGCCCGTTGCACGCCGCCGTTCGAGAACAGGCGTGACACGGGAAACCACGAACAGGACTCCCGCAAGTACGAGAAGGACTATACCGGTTTCCAGTCCACCGTCTCCGACAAAGATGATGAAAAAGAGCGAGACGAGAACGAGCATCCCGCCAATTAAGAGGAACATGCTCCGGTTCCGGCCGGCGAAATCCCGGTATTCCCGGTCCCTGCTTTCTTGGGACATCTCTTCGGTATAGACCCAGTGGGCGAGGGGGTGTGGGCCCGCGAGGATCCCGTCCATCACCCGTGCCCGGTGGATAAAGAGCAGGGCAACGGCTCCACTGGAGACTGCGAGGAAAAATGAGACGAATGCAAGTGCATATCCCCCGTCCATGCCGTCAATGACCGCAGGAAATACCGGACAGAGGATCAGAAAAACTACCGCCGCGAGTATTGCGACTACGGCTTTTTTCCATTCGTTGTTGGGTGTCATGGGTTCTGTGCGTCTTACCGTAACCGGGTAATCCCGGGTTTTCACGTCCATTGCGGGAGGATTCCCGTCAGGGTGCAGCGCTGGTAGCGTTGCCATATTCCGGCAGGAAAAACCTGAATGCAGGGGAGAGGAGGCCGGAATTACCGAACCGCTCTTCCTCCCCGGATCCCGGTTCAGAAGAACTTGATCCGGAGGGCGCCGACCTTGTGGTAGCCGAACGGCATCTTGACCTTTGCACCGTAGGCTGCCTTGAGGATATTGATGTAGCGCTCGTCTTCCGCGATCCGAAACTCGAATTTTCCTCCTGCGGATTTAAAGACCAGTTTGAATTCGCTGTACTGGGAGGTATCGTCGCTGTCCCCTTTTAAGGAGAGGTCCACGACCCCGATCTGGGAATTTTCAAGGGCAAAATTTCCCGGTGTTTCGGCAATGATCGTCTCCGGGTTCATGTTTTCGTAGCGTACGGCGTACTGGAACATGGCAGACATCTGGTCCGCCATGATACCGAAGAACCCTTTCCCCTGCGCCTTTGCTTTTGCCTGCGCCTCTGCGACAGCATCTTTTGCCATCTGCTGGGTGAGCTGGGCCATGATTACCCGGCGATCGGTGACGACGAGGTTGTAGGTGTCCCAGGCAACGCCCAGCATCTTTGGTTTTCTTGCATTTGCGATGACCCCGATGACCTTCTCATTTTGGGCTGCAGGGGCTGCCGCCGGGGGGACCGGGGGAGCCTGGGGAGCCGGCGCCGGTGCGACGGGCGGGACGGCTGCCACTGCTGCGGCAGGAGGCCGGGCTGACGGGGGAACCGGGACCGGGGCGGGTTGTGGTGCGGGCTGCGAAGGAGCTTGCGGGGCAGGAACCGTTGTATTCACCGGTTTACCGCAGTTGCCGCAGAATTTGGTCTCGGCACTGACCGGATGTCCGCACGAACCGCAGACTCTTCCGGGCGAAGGAGCCGGAGCCGGGGCCGGTTGTACCGGTACCTCGGGGGCAGCAACCGGTGCCGGAGCTGGTTTTGGGGCCGGTTCCGGAGGAGCCTGCGGAGCGGGAACCGTTGCATTCGCCGGCTTGCCGCAGTTGCCGCAGAATTTGGTTTCGGCATCGACCGTGCTTCCGCACGAGCTGCAGACTCTTCCGGGCGAAGGAGCCGGAACCGGGGCCGGCTGAGGTGCCGGTTGTGCCGGTACCTCCGGGGCAGCAGCCGGTTTCGGGGCTGGCTCCGGTGCCGGGGGAGCCTGCGGGGGAACGGCCGGTGCATCCACCGGCTTACCGCAGTTGCCGCAGAATTTTTCATCCGGTTTTAACGGCGCCTGGCAGGAAGTGCAGGTCCGGAGTTCCGGAGGAGCCGGTACGGGAGAAGCTGCGGGAACAGGGTTTTCTTCCAGCTGGGAAGAACCGCAGTTCCGGCAGAATTTGGCATTCGGGGAAACGGGTTTTCCACATTCGGGACAGTAGGGCATTTTTTCTTAACTCACGAGTGACAAAGGTGTGGCGATCGGATGGCGTTTCGGAAAAGGATTTAGAGGAAATTCCAGAGGGGGAGATACATGTAATACCGGGAACCGGACATCATGCTTCCCATGAGCAGGGCCATCAGCACCACCATGACAAGGAAGTAGACGATCAGGGCAACGACCACGATGATGATGAAAGCAACGATATGGTTCGTCGAATACGGGACAAAGGGCGTCTCTTTCTTGTTCATGGCATCTGCCGTCTTGTAAGCGTCGTAGATCCCGTAAAGCCAGACAATGATTCCCGGGATTACGAAGAACAGGTACCCGACAAGGGTCCCAAAGAAGATACAGAGGCCCCTGACGAATCCACCGTTATAGACCTGGCCGAGGCCCGGGAACAGGAACGATGCGATGGCTGCAATGGCCGTGTTCTTCTCCTCTGCGGGAGCTGGCGGCTGTACGTATGCGGGCTGGGAAGCAGCCGGTGCTGCTGCCTGGGGTGCAGGAGCAGCGGCCGGTGCAAGGGGTGCGCCGCAGTGAACACAGAAATGTTTGTCGGCGTCGACATTTTTTCCACAGGTGGGACAAAAAGGCATGAAAAACCTCACTTTGAATGATATAAAATGACATATAAATTTTTTGAATTTCTTCGGCGGGGATATTATGATTTTCAGGCGTGTACGTGCCGCCTTTTGGAGATTCCGGCAAGATAGGCGGCCGGATCGGGCGGCCATGCCGATGCCGGACAGGATAGGGAACCCTGAGGGGAAGAGGTCAGGGTCGTTCGATCTGCGGGATCTTCCGCAAACGTCCGGCCGACTCTTCCCCAGGGGCCCATCCTTTGTATAACCGGATTATCTAGGACGGGCAGGCAGGCCCTAAACGGAAGAAGGGGCCTGCAAAACCCGGATTAGTAGATCTTATCGATGGGCGTGTACTGTTCGCCCGAGTAGAAGACTACGGTTACCTGGACCCGTTCGGGCCGTGTGGAACCTTCGAGCGTGACGGTGTTATCCTTCTTGTTCGGGATGAGTTTGTCGGATACGGTCTGCCCGTCCTGTTCGTACAGGGTTACCTGGACATACTTAACCACGCCGAGGTCGGAGCCGACGGCCCGTACCGTGGTATCCCCGGTAATCTTGTTTTTATCGACTTCGAGGAGGACGGTGTATTTCGCGGGGATGGTCTGGGTCGGACCGGGCGTGAAAGAACCGGTGGTCTTTGCCGATGTCGCGGCCACCGTAGCGGCCGAGGTTCCCGATGCTGACGATGAACCGGATCCGGCGCCGGAGAACATCGGGAGGATGAAGAGCAGTACGACGATGATGACGACGACCGCCCCGGCGATTCCTGCGAGGAGGATTCTCCGGTCAGGTCCGGGAGTTCCGCCGGCCTGCGTGGGTGCTGCTGCCGGAGCGGGTGCGGCCGGCGTGGCCGGTTCGGCAGGCGGTGTTGCGGGCGCGGGAGACGGTGTCGGGGCAACCGCTTCAGGTTGGGCTTCCTGCGGCGCTTGCGTGGCCACGGGAGCCCCGCAGTTCTCGCAGAATTTCATGCCCTCGGCAACGGGTGCTCCACAGTTCCCGCAGGTGCGGGGTGGTTCGAGTTTTGCGCTGCAGTTTTCGCAAAACTTATCCTGGGGAGAAACCGGTGCATTGCATTTCGGACAACGAAGCGGATTCAGGGAAGGATCGGTAGACACTTTGGCTACACCGTTTTTGGAATGGGATGTCATGACATAATAACCCCTGACATATTACCTCAGTCTCTTTTTGGGGGGTTATTGTGTACAGGTGTGCGGACTCTGGCATTCTTTTACCGTTTTGGCAATTCCCGAATCATCAGGAAATACAAAAATACGTGCGGGTGGCCGGGGGTATACCCCCCGTCTCCGCGTATGACCCCCACCCCTCCCCATTTGTGCATGACCCGGGGGGATGGGGGGCCGGCAAAATAATTCCGGTGGGGTGGGTGGGGGGCTTCTGACATTATGGAGGTGAGGGGGGTACCCCCACCCTTTCCACGCGGTACCCCACCCCCCTTGTCTGTGACCGGTGGGGTGGTCCCCCCTCCCCCGCTCGCCGGACGCTCCACGCGAAGCATACCTTTTGGGACAGGAATCAAGGGGGGTAGTCCCCTGTTTTATGCAAAACAGGGGGGGTGGGGGTCTGTTTGTGAAAATAGAAAACTGAGGTGAGGAGGGTGGCAAAAAATTCGGGGGGCACCCCCCTTGCCGGGTCTTGATGGGGAGGGGTGGGGGGTCATGGGGTGGGTTTTTGTGAGCGATGCCGGGTTCTGGTACGGGAAAAGGATCAGGGGAGCTGTCGCCCCCCGGACAGAAAAAACTGCAACTTCCTTCTTGCCTGCGGGACCGGATTGTCACGGACCGGAAAAGACAGTGATTTATAGCGACGGATTCTTTGTACGTAGGTGGACTGGTCGGTTCTTGTTGCCGGGATAATCCTTGGGTTCTGTATAGCAGCGCCCATCGGGCCCATTGCGATCCTTTGTATCCGGCGGACGCTCGCGTGCGGATGGCGGTCCGGCCTTGCGACAGGACTCGGAGCGGCAACGGCCGATGGGATATACGCCGGAGTCGCCGCGTTTGGCCTTACCGTGATTACCGGTCTGCTGACGGGACATATCGTCCTCGTGAGAGCAGCCGGAGGTGCGTTCCTTATGTATCTCGGTGTCCGGACCTTCCTATCCGCCCCTCCGGATAATCCCGGAACAGCAGAGGAAGGTACGCTGCTACAGGACTATGGAACAACCGTCTTCCTGACATTCACCAACCCCATGACCATCATCTATTTTGTCGGGGTTTTTGCAGCGCTGGGTATCGGCGCAGTCCCGGGAGGCGATGGCTCGGCGGTGCTGATGGTCCTTGGCGTCATTGCAGGATCCCTTGCCTGGTGGGTTCTTCTTGTGGGTGGGACCTCGGTTCTTGGATCGCGGTGCAACAGGCGGGTGCTGGGTCTCGTGAACAGGATTGCCGGGGTTTTGATCTTTTTGTTTGGGATTGCTCTGTTCGCCGCGATTTTTCTGTGAGATCCAACACAGCGGATCTTTTTTTGGGATATCGTTTGATTACACGGATCGATCAGGTTCTGGAAACGGATCATGAAGATGGGGGCTGTCGCCCCCATACCCCCAAGAGAGAGGGGTTCCGCCGCCCCCGACGGGGCGCCCCCGCGGCGGATCAGTAAAGAGAAAACTGCACTCGCCCCGCCGTGCCCCGTGGGGGCCCTGATGCGGGGAGGTATCGCTTCGATCTCTGAAAAAAAGGTGCCAAAGTCCCTATGCCTTTTCTTTTAACAGCGGCCTGAGGAACTCCCCCGTATAACTCTTCTTCACCTTCGCCACCTGCTCCGGTGTCCCGGTCGCCACAATCTCCCCGCCGGCGTCCCCGCCCTCGGGTCCAATATCGATGAGGTAGTCCGCGGATTTGATCACGTCCAGGTTGTGCTCGATCACCACGACCGTGTTGCCCTTCTCCACGAGATCGTCGAGCACCTTGATGAGCTTCTTTACATCGTCGAAGTGGAGCCCAGTGGTCGGCTCGTCGAGCAGGTACAGGGTCTTTCCCGTGGCCCGCTTTGCGAGCTCCCGGGTGAGCTTGATCCGCTGTGCCTCCCCGCCCGAGAGTGTCGTTGCGCTCTGGCCGAGCTTCACGTACCCGAGGCCGACCCGGCAGAGCATTTCGAGCTTGCTCTGGATCGAAGGGATGTTTGTGAAGAGAGCAAGAGCTTCTTCCACACTCATGTCCAGCACATCGGCAATCGACTTGCCCTTGTACTTCACTTCGAGCGTCTCGCGGTTGTAGCGCTTGCCCTTGCATTCCTCGCACTCGATATACACGTCGGGCAGGAAGTTCATCTCGATCTTGATGAGGCCGTCGCCCTCGCAGGCCTCGCAGCGCCCGCCTTTGAGGTTGAACGAGAACCGGCCCGCCTTGTAGCCCCGGATCTTTGCCTCCTTTGTCTCCGCAAAGATCGTCCGGATCTCGTCGAAGACTTTCGTATACGTTGCCGGGTTACTCCGCGGCGTCCTCCCGATCGGGCTCTGGTCGATCACGATCACCTTGTCGATGGGCGAGTCAAAGACGATCTCTTTGTGTGCCCCGGCCTGCTCCTTTGAACCGTAGAGCTTCTGCATCATGCCCTTGTAGAGCGTGTCGTACACGAGCGTGGACTTGCCCGAGCCCGAGACGCCGGTCACGACCGTGAAAAGGCCGATCGGGATCTTTGCTTCGATGTTTTTCAGGTTATTTTCCCGACAGCCTTTCACCGTGATAAACTGCCGTGCCTTCCGGCGCTCTGCCGGGACATCGATCTTCTTTTTCCCGGAAAGATACTGCCCGGTAAGGGATTTTTTCGATTTCTCGATCTGGAGCGGGGTTCCCTGCGCCACGATCTCGCCGCCGTGGAGCCCGGCCCCGGGCCCGATATCGATCACGTGGTCGGCGGAGCGGATCATGTCCTCGTCGTGCTCCACCACGATCAGCGTGTTCCCGATATCACGGAGGGTCTGGAGGGTCTCGATGAGCTTCCGGTTGTCCCGCTGGTGGAGTCCGATGGACGGCTCGTCGAGCACATAGAGCACGCCCATGAGGTTTGCGCCGATCTGGGTGGCAAGCCGGATCCGCTGCGCTTCCCCGCCCGAGAGTGTGCCGGCGTTCCGCGAGAGCGTGAGGTAGCCGAGGCCGACTTTTTCCAGGAAGAGCAGCCGGGAGCGAATCTCCTTGATGATCTGTCGGGCGATCCCCTCCTCCTTTTCCGTAAGCCGGAGGTTGGCAAAGAACGCGATACAGCCCGTGACCGAAAGGTCGGTCACATCGATGATGGACTTGCCATCGATCCGGACCGCGAGCACCTTGTCTTTCAGCCGTTTTCCCTTGCAGGTCGGGCAGGGGAAGACCCGCATGTAGCTTTCGAGTTCGCGCTTGCGCCACTCTGACTGGGTCTGGGCATAGAGCCGCGCTGTCTGGGGGAGGAGCCCTTCCCATTCCCCGTTGTGCGACCACTGGGCATCGCCGTTTCTCGTGCTCATCGAGAAATGAAGCTTCTCGTGCGAGCCGTACATCAGGGCATTATACTGCTCCTCGTCGAGGTCTTTGATCGGGGTTAAGACCGAGAACCCGTAGTGCTTTGCGACCGTGGCAAGGTACTGGCCCCGGAATCCGTCCATCGGGTTCCGGTACGGGGCGACCGCACCGTCGGCAATACAGCGGTTCTTGTCCGGGATGATGAGGCCGGCGTCGAACTCCATCTTGACGCCGAGGCCGTGGCAGTCTTCGCAGGCCCCGAACGGACTGTTGAACGAGAACATCCGCGGCTGGAGCTCTTCAAATGCCAGCCCGCAGACCGGGCAGGCAAGGAGCGAGGAGTAGGTGGACTCCTTCCCGGCCTTGTCAGCAACGAGCACGAGCCCGCCGGACTTCTTGAGCGTGTTCTCGACCGCTTCCGCGAGCCGTGACTTGTCGGAAGTGTCGAGCCGGTCGATCACGACCTCGATGTCATGCTTCTTGTACCGGTCGAGCTTGATCTCCTCGTCGGTCCGGACGATCTTGTTGTTCACCCGGGCCCGGGCATAGCCTTCGGCGTTGAGATCGCGGAGGAGCTGCTGGTACGTCCCCTTCTTCTGCCGGACTATCGGGGCAAGGACCGTGACCTGGCCGGGATGCTCGGCAGCGATCTGGTCGGCGATCCGGTCCGGGCTCTGGGCCGCGATGGGGATGTTGTGCTCGGGGCAGTAGGGTGTCCCGATCCGGGCAAAGAGGAGCCGGAGGTAGTCGTAGATCTCGGTCGTGGTCCCCACGGTCGAGCGGGGATTTTTGGAGGTAGTCTTCTGCTCGATCGAGATCGCGGGGGAGAGCCCTTCGATGGAATCCACGTCGGGCTTCTGCATCATCCCGAGGAACTGGCGGGCGTAGGAGGAGAGGGACTCGACGTATCTCCGCTGGCCTTCCGCATAGAGCGTGTCGAAAGCGAGCGTGGATTTGCCGGACCCCGAGACCCCGGTGATCACAACAAGCTTGTCACGGGGGATCTCCACATTGATATTTTTCAGGTTGTGCTGGCGTGCACCCTTGATGATGATATCCTTCATGCTGGTGTGCTCAGACTGTTGACGCCCGGTATTTAAAGCGGTTCAGTTCGGGGCATGAAAGTGAAAGGGGGGAGTTCCCGGCAAATCTCCATTAATTCCCCCTCAAGTACACCAAAATTAACATAACTGTTAAGGTTGGTGTACCTATGGGGGAAAAAGAGTCCATGATACTTGATATCCTAAAGTCCATGGCAAGAGAGAACCAGGTATTTTCGTTTAATCAGCTGTATCAGAAAACGCATATCAAAAAAGAGATCCTCTGGGTCATTCTCTCCCGTATGGAGGAAAAAGGGTTTATCGAGCGGATTGAGAAGGGCAAGTACCTGATCATCCCTCTCGGGAGCGAGAAGGGAAAATATACGCTCCACGAATTTGTCATTGCATCGTATCTGGTAGAACCCTGCGCAATCTCCTATTGGAGTGCTCTCCATCATTACGGCTTCACCGAGCAGATCCCCTCAACGGTTTTTGTCCAGACGCCGGCCCGCAAGAAAAAGAGCATGCTCGATATTTTCGGGGTGAAGTTCCAGATTGTCCGGGTAAAGAAAGACAAGTTCTTTGGTCTCCGTAAAGAATGGATCGAGGAGACCGCGATCAGTATTACCGACAGGGAAAAGACGGTTGTCGATTGTCTCGATAAACCCCACTATGCCGGGGGAATCAACGAGGTGGTAAAAGCGTTCAGGGATCGTTCACTGGATCCCGAAAAACTTCGTGAATATGCCCTGAAGATCGACAATTTTGCTGTGGTCCGGAGACTCGGGTACCTGTGCGAGCTTGCCGGTGTGCCGATCAGTCTCCCGCTGCCCCGGTCAAAAAAATACCTGCTGCTGGACCCCACGATGCCGGCCATTGGAGAGAATAATGCAAAATGGCGGCTCGTGATTAATCTGGATGCTGTGCTGCCGGAGTCCCCCGAATGATCCCGATCCGTGAGATCATGGAATGTGCCCGTGAAGCCGGAGTGCCACCTTCAACAATCGAGCGGGACTATGCGCAGAACTGGTTTTTGTCTGCCCTTCAACCGGCAGACATGGTGTTCAAGGGAGGGACATGCATCCGCAAGGTGTTTATCGAAAATTACCGTTTTTCCGACGACCTTGATTTTACCCTCTCTGAACAGATTGGCGCCGATGCAGTTCTTGCAACGATAAGCAATGCGATCGTACAGGTTCGCGAAGAGAGCGGTATTCCGTTTGAAGACAATCCCGGGTTACGGCAAACCCGGACCGGTTTTAAGGCGACAGTACGGTTCCGGATCCTGAACCGGGCATCTGCGTCGCCGGTTAAGATCGATCTGGACCTGACGGACCCCGGGGAGGAGAATCTCTTTTTACCGGTAACCCGGCGTACGGTGTTCCATCAATATTCTGACGGTCTCCCGATATCCGTGACTTCGTATTCTCTTGAGGAAATTATGGCGGAGAAGATCCGTTCTCTTTTCCAGAGAACCCGTTCACGCGATCTCTACGATGTGGGGCAGCTGGCAGACCGGGTTGACCGGTCGATTGTGAAATCGGTTCTTTTCCGGAAATGTGAACCCAAAGGGATCGCTGTCGATTCGACAGTCCTCGCTGGAAAGCGGGAGCAGTTTAGCGCATTGTGGCAGGTTTCTCTCGGCCACCAGATGAAAGCGGTTCCGGATTTTGGTGAGGCATTTGAGAAAGTGCTGACCGAGATTGATGGATATTCAGCCTAGGTTACTGGCGGGCGCAAGGAGGAGAGGGACTCGACGTACCTCCGCTGGCCTTCCGCATAGAGCGTGTTGAAAGCGAGCGTGGATTTGCCGGACCCCGAAACCCCAGTGATCACAACAAGCTTGTCACGGGGGATCTCCACATTGATATTTTTCAGGTTGTGCTGGCGTGCACCCTTGATGATGATATCCTTCATTTACGTGGGGTACAGATTGGTGCCAGTATTTATAGAAGTGAGGATTTGGGAAGGTGAAAGTGATTATTCAAATATCCCCCCCTTTTTTATAAAAATTTGGACCGCATAAACCTATCATTCCCGGTGAAAATTCGAAATCTTAATTATTTTTATGCCGTTCGGGTTGATTAATTGAAAATTAAAAATGGTCGAGAGTGTAACATCAACCTTTAATCGATCATTTTGATATTCGGCAATGTCAACATTTAGTCTTTCATCCCCATGCGGATCGGTTTTAAAAGTCCACAAACCAGAATTTTTATCGATGATTACTATGTTATCAAATGGATGATTTTTCCAAGAGTGGATAATATTGTAACGCTGAATTGCATTCCACATCTCAGATTCATCAGGATTTTGTTGTAATAATCTAAAAAATTCAAATTTAATGTCTAGCGGAATAAAAATTGTTTGTGGATTAAATCCTTCACTCTTTAACCGATTGATTGTCGAATTAAATACCTGGAGCAAACTTTCAATCGTAGAGAAATCTACATCAATTTTTTCAATATTCGTCAAATCGTTTAGCGTATTGTAAATATATTCTCTCTCTCCCTCTGAAATTGACTTTCCATAACTCGACCAAATAAGATCACATATGACATTTGATGGTGTTATTAGACAGTGTTTCGGTGTAAGGAGACGTTGTCCAATTTTTCCAAACGTCAATGCACTATCTTCGTCTTCAACATATTTTTTTGTGTTAATAATTTTATCGAGTTGCGATGTGTTTTTGTAAGAATTTAGGATTTCTTCTCTCGCATTTTCGACTTTTTTCGAGTCTAAGTCCAGAATAGAAATAATCTCTTTTTCCTGTTTCTCACATTCGTCAATTGTATTATCGATCCAATCTTTTAGGTCGATGAAGGATTTCTTTACATTTCCTTTGAAAAGATGAATATATTTTTTTGACTGCTGACTTAATATTTTATGATATTTTTCCAAACGTTCTTTCTCTGAAATAAATTGTGTTACAAAGGAATATTCCTTGAAAAGGGTTTCTGGGGATTCACTTTTTACTAACGATAAATTTGAACTCGGAATAAGATATAAGGATCCTTCATTCTTGAGAAGGCTTTCAGTAATACACAAAAGATAATATTGATAGATATAATCGGTCACGCCATGGAAATCTTCAAACTTTAATGAAAAATCATCTTTCCAGGTTTCCGAAGAGGCTCCACCAGAAAACAGTAAACTCGTCAACCACCTTGCATTGAAGGTCACGGGTGTGGTATTTAATGAAAACGCATCAGCATCTTCGGGTTGAGTATGCTCCCAAAGCTCTTTGATGTACTTTTCAGCGATGATACCTTTGGTTTTTTGGTTATAGAGAATATTAGTTCCGATGAGGAAAAATGTACGATAAAGTTGAGCATTTCCATACAATTGAAGTAAATCGTGAGTAAAATTTCCTTCAGGATTAAGGTAATTAGATTTCAATCTCTCAATGGTGTCTTCAATTGCTAAAACAATTTGAGGCTGATTCGCGGAAATATTTTTGATCTTTTCTGCTTCTAAATATTGAATAATAAAAATAACGAACTCAATAACATGTTTTTGGTACTCAAATATTTTATTATAATTCTCAGGAATTTCATATTTGATGAAATTTTGTAATTGGGATCTTTTTCTTGAAAGGTTCTCTGAAAAATCATTATCATAATAGAGAATTGAGGGATTGCTCCGAGTTTCTTCAATAAAATATAATTTATCGGCAAGTTCCCTTTGGATGTGATCGGGTGAGTCAATATAGCCAAGACTAAATCCATTAATTTCATTTTTAAATAGATCAAAATCATTTTCTTGGACAATCTTTTGATTTATTCGTAGGTAAAAATTCGCAATAAGATCATTAAGGTTTTCAATTTTTATTTGACGATAACCCATATTCTGGTAGATTTCAATCAATTGATTGAGATAGAGAAATCTCTCAGAATCTTTCGCCGTAAGAGACATTTCAAACATGAACAAATTTATTTTTAGGTATTCCCAAAAGATTTCATGTGGCTCATTAATTGTATTTATAACCAATTTTGAGGCATTTTTATAAATTTCTCTATTGATGACAATTTCTTTTTGGTCCAATGATTGTTTTAATATACGAAGATTCTCATCAGCAATTGCCTCAAAAATATTGTCAACATAAATGTAATTCCCTATTCCCCCAACATTCATTTGAAATAATTCACATTGAGGAGTTCTCTTACATGCTTCAATACATGCTGTATCAAATTGATTTAAAATTCCAAGAAACTGTTTTGTCGAAGAGGTTTCCTTTTTAATCAGCGATTTTATGGATATGTCCCCGATTAGGGAAATTATTTCTCGCAAATCTTTAGATAAACATTTAGCGATAGCCTCTTTTCCTTCATCTAACAATAATTCAGACAATTGAACAGGATTAATTATCTTCATCGTTTTATCAAAGTAAATGAGGATGATATGAAATGATGAAAAAAACAGAAGAATTGAAAGAAAATGTAGGAAAAGAAGATCGGAGTTAGTAATATTGTAAATAACGATTACGAAAATACCGGAGACAATAATCCCCAGTGTTAAAATCGTAACTTTATCATTTCTATAATAGTCAAGCACTCTGAACGAATAGTTTTGAGAAATGTGTTGAATGGCAAGGACCGAAATAGAAAAAATGATCGCAAATGTTGTCGCTAATATTGTAGCGTATGTGAGAGATATCGGAAAGACATAAAACGATAGAAAGATCGAAATCAGAAAATAGTCAATGAAAAAGAGAGAATGTATAATTTTTTTGTATGACTTTCCAAACATACAGTAAAATCCTTACCATTATACCATATTAGTATACTGGTTTAATTTAGAAAGAATTCTTTTATCAAACAAAGCATTACGTTAAAGATCCCGCTTGGGGTGTTGTCAATTGAAGGTGTACCTTCGGAGATCCTGATTTAGTCTGCCGGCAATCGATACAGATGATACCGAGGGAGTCCCTAAAACACCCCATCTTTTCCCACCCCCCTCCTGCACCCCAGCCCCCCTTGACTTTTGCCTCACAAAAGCGTACATTAGGGTTTTACAGCGCCGCGCAAAATGCCCTGATTGGCCAGAATCGCAAGAATATCGGGTTTCCGGAAAAAGTGTGTAAAACTGCACGGTTTTTGTGCAAAAATGGATCAAAAATGGGGAAACGGGGCCCGATACGGGTCCGGATTTGGCTTTTCGGGATACCCTTTTTTGGGGTGTCCGATATCTGCACCCCGGAATTGAACTATCCTCAAAGACGCACCAGGTGGCTGTCGCCCTCTGCCAGCGTGGGCGTCCCCCGGTTAGAGATGATGCGGTATTACCTGTAATCCGAGCGGTTCCTGGTACAGGTAATACCTGCTCGCTATGCACCCCTCCCCTTCGGGGGACTCACTGACGCAAGGGGGGGCGACATTACAGAAGGGAGTTCTCTGGTGCAAAAAAAGGAATTATTCCCCGTCTGCCGTACTTTCCTCCGGGTTTCCCGCTTCCAGCGGGAGTACCTCCCGGGGAATATACGTCCCGTCGGCATTGACTTCGATCACCGAATCGTGCCGGATGAGAAAATGCTGCCACTCCCCGGCCGGTGACCGGACCCAGAACTCCCGGGCCGTTACCCGGGTCAGGGCAACGCGGTGGAGACTTGCGATCTCCCTCTCGTATTTGTCGAGGGCCTCCTTGGGATACGTGAACGAAGTCCGGGACCGCTTCACCTTTACAAAGACTACGCGGAACGGTTCGATGATGAGGAAGTCGAAGGCCTTGCTGCGCCTGCCGGCAACCATCTCCACACTGCCACGCTTTCCTGCAATCTCCACGGCTTCCGTGAGCGCCTTGGTCGGGCGCCTTCCCCGGGTCATTAGTCGCCCCCGTTGTCCCGGAGGCGGTCTTCAAGGTCGTCGAGCCTGCTGCCGAGATCGTTGATCCGGTAAAAGATCTCCTCGTTCATCCGGTCCTGACGCTCCATAAGAGAGCAGACCAGATCGCGGATCGCAGCCTCGAACTTCACATACGGAACCTCGGGGTCCCTGCTGTAGAGATCTCCCTGGGTCTGGCGCCTGCGTACACTCTTTGGTGCCGGCGGCCGCCCTATTCCCTGTCCCCTTAAAGCGGTTGCCCGTTCGACAGGATGCGGTGCGGTTTTCCGGGGCACCGTCCGGTGTTCCTGTGCTGCCGGTGATGACGGGCCGGTCCCTGCACCGGGCCCTGAGGGGCCAGGTGTTTTCTCTTTCTGGATTGGTTCAGTGTTTTCACTCATTTTTTTATCATCTCCTTTTCGTTTTTTGTCATTGGGGCCCCGTTGACATCCCGGATATTGGACCGGATAGATAATCTGCTTTGATTATAAACCGGTTTTTCGGGAAAACCGGGGCCGTTGCGGGATTTTTCCGACAATCTGGTTCCATTTCGTGCGTTTTCTTAAGGAACAAAAATGTTCCTTCTCGGTGTTTTGTTCCGTAATCACTGTTCTCTGGTTCCCGTTTGCCGGGTAAATCCGTCCGGACCCGGCAAAAGGGGATCCTTGCGAACGCTCCCCTCCCTTGCGGGGCCATGGTGACAGGGCAGCATGGATCGCATGAGGGGATGGGCCTGGCTGAATAAAATCCGGAAGAAGAAAACCGACAGATTATATTTGGTTACGCAGCAATCTGAGCACAATAAGAAAGATCCACGTACGCCAAAACGGAGTACCGCCCGCGTTTTGCAGTCAGATCGAACGCACAAGAAAGTAAATATCAGCCGTTCCCATACTTCCGGTCAAGGTAGTATCATGCCCGTCGTTATTCTCAAAGTCCGCAAAGGCTGGACCACCGACCAGAAACGCAGGATCGTAAAGGAATTCACCAACACCCTTGTCTCCACGCTCGGGATCGACCCGGGGCTCGTCACCATCATGATCGACGAGCACAGCCTGGAAGACATCGGCCACGGCGGCGTCCTCCGCTGTGACGAACACTAAACCTTTTTTTATCAACCGGCTTTTTCCCGGGGCATCCCAATTGTTGTATCTGATGGGTGAATGGCAAGTGTACCGGACACGATCTCGGCTGTATTAACGGTATCCCCTTATCTTTTTGCACTGATAAGCGGCAGGAAAATATCGTCTACAATTTCACTGAGGGTTGCATCCGATACCGGTTCGTGACGGATGAATATTTCGTAGCGTATCAGGTCCATGGGCAGGGAAAGGATACGCGGATTGATCGTTTTAAGAGAAACCTCTCCCCGATTTTGAGCGTGTTCGAGAATTATTCTCAGGGTCATAGTGATCTTATCGGTACCTCTTGATTGTAACTTCCTGAAAATCGATGAGATCCTCTCATTATTGATAACCTCAACCATCAGCCCGTGGATGGTTTCAGCCCCGATGATCTGCAGGGGCTGTGTCACGTTCTTCAACAGGACAAGGATATCCGTACGGAGGTTGCCGGTATCCGGAACTTCCGGATCCGAACGGGGCAGGTATTTTTTCAATGCCGCAACCACGAGTGCGCCTTTGTTTGGCCAGCGGCGGTATACCACCGCCTTGTTGGTCTTAGCCCGGACTGCAACACTTTCCATGGTCATGTGGGTGTAGCCGGCCTTGGATAGTTCTTCCCATGCAGCCAGAAGTATTGCATCTTCGAGAACTTCACCCCGGCGCCGCGTTCCTTTCAGGGGTTCCGCATCATCGCCCGGGGAATGTGATCGCAGAGATCGACCCGTTTTTTGTCCGCGCATAGAGGTTTTCCGTCTCCTTTTAAGAATGATTTCAGGTTATGTAAATTGAGTATATCTCGTTTTCCTGAGTATCTATTTATACTTAAGGAACTCAATGTTTCTTATAATAAGATACGCAGCGTTTCTTAAAGGAACGCAGACTGGTTTTATGATGGCTAATCCGATACAAACGCCGGTAACACCCCGGGAAAATATCGATCCGGCAGTACTGAAAATTGCGGTTATCCTCCTTGTGGGAGGTCTTGCCCCATTGTTTGATACCACGATGGTAAACGTGGCAATCAACACGCTGACCGCGAGCCTGCACACGACCATGGCAGATATTCAGTGGGTGATTACCGGTTACCTTCTTGCAATGAGTATGACCATCCCGGTATCCGGTTGGGCGGTCAACCGTTTTGGTGGAAAACGTATGTGGCTATTTTCGCTTGGAGTATTCCTGTGCGGATCGGTACTGTCAGCATTGTCCTGGGATGTCCTCAGCCTGATTGTTTCCCGTATTTTCCAGGGTATTGGGGCGGGTCTTCTTATCCCCATTCTCATGACGCTGACCGCACAAGCCGCTGGAGGAAAAAACCTCGGCCAGATCATGTCTCTTATGAGTCTGCCGGCGTTGTTTGCACCAATCTTTGGTCCGGTGTTGGGCGGGATTATTGTCCATACCCTGGGCTGGCACTGGATCTTCTTTATCAATATCCCGATTTGTATCGTGGCATTCGTTCTTGCCTGGCATGAACTGCCGGAAAATAAAAGTTCAGAGAGTGATAATACCCTTGATATAACGGGAATCCTCCTGCTCTCCCCGGCGCTTGCACTTCTTGTATACGCCATTTCGCGCGTGAGCTCCTGCGGGGAATCATTCTGGCTGATGGTTATTACTCCCTTAATCGTCGGGATTGTTCTCCTGGGCGTGTTCATTATCCACGCGACATCGGTAAAAAAAGGGTCCCTGATTGACATAGGCTTGTTCAAATCGAGGACCTTTTCGGCCTCGTGTGTTCTGCTTTTTGCTATCGGAGCCATTTCTTCCGGGGCCATGCTTCTTTTGCCTCTGTATTTCCAGCAGGTACGGGGGGCCGATGTCCTGTTTGCCGGGCTCTGGCTGATCCCGGAAGGGCTCGGGATGTTACTGACCCGGAGCTGGATCGGGAAACTTACCGATCGCATTGATTCACGGGTACTTGTCCAGACCGGTCTTGTTGTTGTCATTATCGGGATCGTACCCTTTTCCTTTGCCGGGCCGGATACAAGCCCCCTGCTTATTGCAGCGACATTGTTTGTTGAAGGAATCGGCCTTGGGGGAGTACTTATCCCGGTAATGGCATCTGCCTACCGGGGCCTGGACCGGGAACAAATCCCCCATGCGAGCAGTGCGACACGTATTTTCCAGCTTATCGGGGGGGCCTTTGGCTCGGCTGCAATTGCGGTTATTATCCAGCATCGGCTCCAGGTCCAGGTGACGTCCGGGATCGCGGAGGTCACTACTGCATATACGGGTGCGTTCTGGTGGCTGGCGGGGCTGGCGATAATTGCGATCCTGTCTGCATTTGCGCTCCCTTTAAAAGAGGAAGACGGAACCGATCCGACCGGTACACTACAACCGGTTCATTGAATAAAGGCCCGGTCAGGCAGAGAGGGACACGTATGCCACAAAAGGATCCAGAGAAACCGAATGGGAGAATACAGACCAATTATCCGTTGGGGACAAGCTGGACTGTCGAGGATAACGGGGAGATTTCATCCCTGGGAAAAAAGGTCCCGGGAATGTCTGGTATCGTGCCCGTCGGGGCTGTACCGGAGAGGGGTATTTCCTCTCTACATGCCGACAGTATTCTTATCTTATTGAATACGGAGTCAGGGTGTCTTTACCGGACACTTAACGGAGGTCAGTTTTTCTATCACAAAAAAGAAAAAGCACGTGAAAATCAGGACCGCCTTCGAACCCGGGAAGAGGGGTGACCCCCTTTTTATTGCATCCTTCTCCCGGCCTTGCGCTCCTCGTAGGAGATCCGGGTGCTTCGTCCGGGGGTAAGTTCGTCCTTGTCCTCTTCGCTGCTCCGGAACCGCTCGTCAAGCGGGATATCTGCGCTTCTTCCCCGGTTGAGCGTCCGGTCCTCCTCGCGGGAGCTCCGGAACCGTTCATCGAGAGGGATATTTGCGCTCACGCCCCGGGAGAGTGTCCTCTCCTCTTCGCGGGAACTCCGGAACCGCTCGTCGAGGGGAATGCCGGCACTCCCTCCGGAGGCCTGTCCGCTTCTGCCATTCGTTGCGCTCTGCCAGCGTTCCTCGAAGGGGACCCCGACGCTCTGTCCGCGTGAACCCGGCGGGCCTCTTGGGGTGTTCCGTACCGTGTCTGCATCGGCAATGAAATCAATGCCCGAATCGTCGTCCCGCGCCGGCCTGCCCCGGCCGGTGACACGGGCCGGCCCCGCACTCCCGCTGCCGGAAGCCCCGCCCGTTTGCCGGGGGCCGGTGTAGGCATACCGGTTGCCCCCGGACCCCGCCCGGATCTTTGCAACCTCCTCGTCAATCGCCTCGTCGACCTCCTGCTGGCTCTTGTCGGTAAAGGCAAGGAACTGCAAAAAGGAGTCCGGTGTCCGGAAGACCGAAGGATCGATCCGGTCGAAGACAAGCTTTCGCTCGATATCGCCGTACCAGCCGCCCCTGCGGATGGTGATCGCCTCGCCTCCTTCAAAGACAAAGACCCGCTCGATACTCCCGTCCCGGCCAAATGCGGTCTCCGCAACACCCGAACCTTCAAACGAGTAGGTCTTTCCCACCGCCCCGTAATCGCCGCCTTCCCGCATTACGATCTGCTGCCCGCCATTCTCGTACCGGTAGGTCCGGGGCGGGTTCCCGAACGAGAAGGTCTCTTCGAGCATCCCGTAGTTATCGAAGACAAATCTTCTGAGGATTTTTGATGGAGCTTTCGGGTCGTTCTCCGTCATCGTGTTCTCGCCCGGGGAGAACGTGTACATCCTGCGGAGCCTCTCGTGGCCATCGTAGACCCGGACCCCGCCCGGCCCGTACCGGTAGATCCGGGAAACCCTGTCGCGGTTCCCGCCGTCATACTCTGTAATGACCGATTCTGTCATAGACGCACGTCCGGCCTTATTTTGTACCGTTATTCTGTTCTCGGGATAAAAGGGTTTGTCTTAAAAAACCTTCGGCAGGAACGCAAGACCCCCTCCCGGTTCGCAACCTTCATTCACTCGCGGTGCATATGATCATGCTGTTATGGCAGACGAAATTCCGGCTCCGGCCACCGAACCCTCTCCGGCCCCGGCCGCGGAACCACAAAAGGTTCCGGCACCGGACATGCCCGCAATCTCGCGGGGAAAGACCCTCTATCTTGCGAAGTGGTCTACCAGATTATGGGCTTGGCTTATCGATATCATCCTCATCATCCTGTTCCTGAACATAGTAAGCGGCATCCTCGAACCCCTCAACTGGAAGATGCATGCCCTCTGGGATGTCGGGCACCTGGGCCTCTTCGATTTCAGTATCGATATCCTCATCTTTTTCCTGTACTGGACTGTTTTTGAGAGCTACAAGGGCCAGTCCATCGGGAAGATGGTCTTAAACATCCGCGTTGTCAACCGCGACGGCACAAAAATCCACTGGACCACGGCCGCGATCGAGAGTCTCGGGAAAGCGATCATCCCGGTGCTGTTCCTCGACTGCTTGATCGGGTGGCTCGCCATGCCCGGCACCAAACTACGGGTCTTCAACCGGATCTCGAATACGATCGTTGTCAAGACCGACTACCGCGAGCCTGATGGCATCGTGTACGTCAAGGACAAAGAGTAAATCTTTCCCGCTCACTTTTTTTCTTATCTTTGTTCGTGAGATTTATCGGCCCTGCCGCCCTATGAGGAACTACCATCATGCCTGAAGAGCCCGAGCCGTTACAGGACATCGCCTCGATGTACCACAAGAAGGACGGGAAGATCCTAATCGAGATCAAGCTCAGCTCGATCCCACAGCTCTTCAACTCCTTTGACCCGGCCCCGTTCTACGAAAAGGAGATCGATACCGCGGCCGAACAGTACATTGTCGATACCGTCAAGGATTTCCCGAAAAAAACGCAGTTCAAGATCGTCATCTACCTCCCCTCCGCGAAGTGCAACTGCGATGAGGCAAAGAAGATTATCCCGGCAATCCACACCCATTTCGCGTACCGGGCGCTTGCAACCGACCGGAAATTCCGGGAAAAGTTCCGGTTCGGGCGATGGAGCCTGCTTATCGGCCTGTCGTTTCTTGTCATCGCCCTTCTCGCCCGCCAGCTCGTATCCGGGATGGAGAACCATATCGGTGCCCAGCTCCTCTCGGACTCGCTTCTGATCATCGGGTGGGCGGCGATGTGGGAACCGATCACGGTCATCCTCTACGAACTCTGGCCGATCATAAAGTCAAAGAAGATCTACGAAAAGATCAGCCGGATGGATATCGAAATCCTGCCGGTAAAAGAATAAGCCCTTTTTTAACCGGGCTGGCGCTTCATGGGCGCTGCGTCTGCCCCGGCAAGGTTTCCTTCTGCAAACCCGAACCGGGCCCGGATGCTTTCGGGCAGTTCCCGCTCCGGGATCGGTACAAAACCGAACGTGCCGTAGAATCCGGTCAGGGCAAGCGTTGAGTGCATGAACAGCGGGTCCTTCCCACAGGCAGCGACCAGCGCCTCCACGGCTTTGCGGGCATATCCCCGGTTCCGGTACTCGTCCGGCACGAAGACGCCGTCCACTTCGAGACCGTCCGGGTGCCGCCGGCAGCGGGCGACTGCGGCGGGTTTTCCTTCGACAAAAACGGCAACGATCCGGTCGGTGGCCGGGTCGGCTTTCTGCCCGCGGTAGCCGGACCAGACCTGTTCTGCAAGAGAAAATTCGGTAGGGGCGAGTTCGCGGGCGGTCACGTCAAGATGGAGGAGGGGATACCGGACAAGAACCGGGCGCTGCACCAGCCCGGCTACACCGGCAGCGGTCCGGCCGAGCGGGATGTTTGTGGCATAATCCCTGCTCCCGTACCGGGAGATCGCGATTAACGAGACGTCTTCGTTCTGGGCACAGTCTGCGATCTCCCGGACCGGATCGCCGTGCCGGACGAGCGTGCGCACCCAGCCCGTGCGGAAGTATGCACGTTTTAGTTCTCCCAGTTTTGCATAGGCTTCCGCCTCCAGTGCATCGCTGTCCTTATCGAATGCAGGTACGGGCAGTACATGAAGGAGGATCACCTCCCGCACAAGCGGCAGGTCCGAGAGGAATGCGAGGAGATCGGCGGTGGGTTTTGAAAAGTCTACCGGGCAGAGGATTTTAAAAAAGATGTTTTTGCAGAAGGGTTCCATCGCTGAAGGATCGGGAGCGTCCTCGCCTTTGAAGTGCAGGACGAGGACATCGGTGGTGCCGGTTTCTATTACGCCGCGGGAGACGCTGCCCAGAATGAGCGTGCGCAGCAGGTTCGATCCCCTTGCTCCCATCACGATAAGCGAGGCCCGCTCCTGTGCCGCTGTCCTGACGATTGCACCGGCAGTGTCCCCGGCCTTCTCCTGCACGAGATGGGGCCGGACCGGGATGCCGGACGCCCCGAGGAGGGTGGCCTTTTTTTTGAGTTCCACTCCGACAGTCGGATCATTATCCGGCCCGCCCGCAGGAACATGGGCAAGGACGATCTCCTTCATCCCCGGGATCCCGCCGATGCACTCCAGTACCCGGTCTGAGTGAAACGAAAAATCGGTAGCAACAAGGACACGGCTGAACATGGTACCTCCCGGGGAACCCCGCACGAGGCGGTGGCTATGCTGACCGTTGACACCCGCACCAGATAATCGTTTGCGAAAAAGGAAAAAGATCAGATCTGGTCGATCCGGCACTGCTGCTGCGCATCGAGCAGTTTCTGGCAGCTCTCGCAGAACCCTTTCTTTTTGCCGTCGAGCTCGTCGAGGGTGTCCGGGCAGAACATGATGCATTCGTGGTTTTTGCAGTGGGAGAGGCCCAGCAGGTGTCCGACTTCGTGGGCCCCCTCGGTCACCAGCCGGTCGATCAGGGCATCGTCATTGGGCGGGAGGCCATAGAACTCGTTGGTGAGTCGGGCGGTCGAGACCACCGCTACCCCTGCCTGCTCACGGGCAAGGCCAAAGAGGGAGGAATGCCCGGGGTTGAAGAGGTCCTGGGTGATGACAAGGAGGACCGGCTCGTCCATCCGGTGCTGGTGCGTATAGGAGGCGAGGTGATCGAGCTGTACCTGTGCGTCGATCTGTTTTCTCGCGTTCACAAAGCCCATGATACGGACCGGGTTCTCCACGACCACCGCGGGGACACCGGTAACCGACGCGATCATCCTCCCGACCGGCAGCTGCAGGCCTTCGGGAGAGAGCTGATCCCAAAAAATATTGAGCCGCATCGCATTATTCTATGGGATGGCCGGGCTTAAACATATTGAGCAGTGCGTCGGCGCCTATATTGCAGCCCGCTACAAAAACCCGATCGAAGCGGGAATCGGGAACAACCCGGACGCTGCCGTGCAAATCCGTGATGCAGGGATCCCGGTCCGGGCTGTGGATATCCGCCCGTTTGTCCTGCCGGCAGGAATCCCGTTTTTCCGGGACGATATCTTCGAACCCGATCTTTCGCACTATACCGGTGCCGATGTGATCTATGCGATCCGGCCGGCAGAAGAGATGATCCCCCCGCTGATCGCACTTGCAGAACGGATCGACTGCGACCTCGTGGTCTACCATCTCGGGTTCGAAGGGTACGGCGACGGGGGCGAAGTCGTGGACTGCGGCGTGCCGCTCCACTATTACCGCAGGCGCACTTAAAAAACCGTCAAAAGAGTGTTGACTGGGTTGCCGGTGGCTTTTTTCTTGTGCCGGGCCCGTCCGCCGGATCGGGTTCGGGTTTTGTTTCGGGTGCCGGGGGCTCAGGCTCCTTTGGAGGAACCGGGGGAACTTCGGCAGCTGGAGGAGCTTCCGCCTTTTCTGCGGGTTTTGTTTTCTTTGCCTTCTTTTTCTGTTCGAGATCCTGCTCCCGCTCCTTTTTTGCAAGCCCCCGGATGATCTCCTGGGCCCGGGAACGGTCGTTTAGGAAGAAGTTGAGCCCGTCTGCGTCGAGCATGAGCTCCTTTGCATACGTTTCAGGGTCATGCTCCACAAGCAGCGAGACCGTTTCGAGATATTTCTCGCGGAGGGTGTCCTGCGGGAGCTGCATGGTTGAGGCAAGACGCGAGAGCACAGCATACCGGATCGCCTTCTGCTTTTTTGCCGTGGACATCTTCTGCCAGCGCTCGGGGGGCATGATCCGGGCGTGGATACCCCGACCCCCGGCGGCATCGGCAACCCCGAGAAGCATAAGGGCCGTTGCGTATCGCCAGAGCGTGTGGTACTGGCGCCGGTAGGTGTAACCGATGTACTCGTCGGCACGGGCAAGCGAACGGTAGGCTTTGGCCACTGAAGGAACGTCGGGGATGAAGTGGACGTTTCCCTCCACCCACTGCTCGATATTCTCTGGTGTATCGTCCACATCGTAGGAGAGCCTGAGGAGTTCCTCATCGGGAGTCTTTGAAAAGATGGCGGAGACCAGGGTAAAGATCGATACCCGCTCGTCCTTCTGGGAGGTGTGCACCTGGTCGTCGGCAAGGGATGTCCGCCCGATGGCAGAAGCATAAAGCATGTTCACCGCAGCCCTGACATCCCCGGCTGCGCTCTCGGCGATCTCATGGATCGCACCCTCCGAGCAGGCGACCTTCTCGGCCGAACAGATATACTTGAGCCGGGGGGCGATCGAGCGGGCGGGAATCGCCCTGAACTGGACCGGCTCGCAGCGGAGACGGAGTTCGGGGGAAAGGCCGTACAGGTCGTTTGCAATAAGGATCATGGGCTGGCGGGCGTTCTTGATGCACTCGATGATCGCCTTTGCCCCGCCCCGGTCGGCCGTGCCCTGCAGGTTGTCCGCCTCGTCCATCACGATGAGTTTCCGTGAGGAGCCGGTCAGGCTTGCAGTCGTGCTCCCGGCACCGGCAATTCGTTCGATCACGCCCGCGGTTCGCTGGTCGCTTGCATTGAGCTCGATCACTTCCCAGTCCATGTCCCGGGCGAGCGCATAGGCAGAGGAAGTTTTTCCTATCCCGGGCTTGCCGTAGAGAAGCAGGGGCTTTGACCGGAAGGTCCAGGTCTTTGCCCATTCAGCCATCTGGCGGACGGCTGTGCTGTTGCCAACGATATCCGCAAGGTGCTCGGGACGGTACTTCTCTGCCCACTCCATGTTTACAAAAATCGACCCCCCATCAAATAAATTATCTCTGATGAGCCCACACATAGCGTACAAGGTTTTGTTTTTTACCAATACCGGGTGACTACGGTGGTTTCAGACTGTTCCACGACAAAGATCGCGCAGGTGGTCAGGGAATACGAGGGAGTGAGGAGGAAACATGCCATCGGCGAGATGGTAAAGGCGCTACGGATCGAAGCGCCCCACGTCGTTGCCTCGTTTGGCGAGGATGCGGCGGTGATCGAACACAACAAAGAGGCCCTGCTCCTTGCCGCCGACGGCATCTGGAGCCGGCTCATGGAGGCCGATCCGTACTGGGCCGGCTACTGCTCGGTGCTCGTGAACGTCCACGACATTGCAGCAATGGGCGGAAAGCCCATCGCGATGGTGGATATCTTCTCGATGCCGAAGAACACCCATACCCACGAGCTGGTGGTAAAAGGCATGCACGACGCCTCTGCCCAGTTCGGCGTGCCGATCGTAGGCGGCCATCTCCACCCGGATGCCCCCTACAGCGTGATCGATGTCGCCATCCTCGGTTCGGCCCGGCTCGACGGGATCATCTACTCGAACAAGGCCGAGGAAGGGGATCGTATTATCGCTGCCATCGATCTGGTCGGCCGGGTCCACCCGTCCTGTGCCCTCAACTGGGATTCGGTCACCATGAAGACCGCCGCCCATGTCCGGGCGCAGATCGCGCTTCTCGAAGAGATCGGGCGCGACCACCTGGTTACCGCGGGAAAGGACATCAGCAACCCGGGAATTATCGGCACTATCGGGATGCTCCTCGAAGTGAGCGGGAAAGGGGCGGAGATCGATCTCGGCAACGTGCCAAAGCCCGACCTTGCGGCAAACCATATGACCTTCGAGCAGTGGGTGAAGATGTACCCCGGCATGGGCTTTGTCCTGACCGCAAAAAAGGAGAATGTGGACGAACTCATCCGGCGCTTTGCGGCAGTCGGCATGACCGCACAGGAGATTGGCACTGTCGATTCCACGCGCCGGCTCAGGGTCAGGTACGATGGGAACGAGGCAGAGGTCTTTGACTTTATTGCAAACGGGATCACCTGCCTTACCCCTGAAGAGTCATGACGCAGAAGGGAAAAACGATCGGGATCGGTGCGGCAGAAGACGCGGACCGGGTCATTGCAAGTGCCTGCCGGGTCGATCTCCCCAGCGATATTGCCTGTTACTGCCAGCCTGGGGCAGTCCGGGTACCGGCTGGCCATGCCAATATCACGCTTCGCGAAAGCTGCGAACCGGAAAAGGCGCTCGTCTCCGATTTGATGGACGGTACGATCGGTGCAGCGGTCCGCGGGACACTACCGGCAAATACAACCCTTGCGGCGCTTAAAAAAAGTGCAGGTGTTGATCACCTCGAACGCATCGCCCTTCTTGAGACCGCTGATGGGAAAAAATTCCTCTTTGCCCCGGTCGGGATCGATGAGGGGTGGACGGTAGCAGACAAGCTTGCCCTTGTCGCAAAGGGCAGGGCGATTGCAAAGAAGTTCGGCCTTCCCGAAAAGGCAGGTATTCTCTCCGGCGGGAGGTTGGGGGATCTCGGAAGGCACCCGGTGGTGGACCGGACCATGGCTGATGCCGAGCTCGTGGCAAAACTGGGCAATGCAGTGCACTGCGAGATCCTGATTGAGGATGCGGTAAAGACCTGCGGGATTATCATCGCACCCGACGGGATCTCGGGCAACCTGGTCTTCAGAACACTCGCCTTTTTGGGAGCCGGGCACGGACATGGGGCCCCGGTCGTAAATATCGATAAAATATTTGTGGATACCTCGCGCGCCCAAAAAGATTACGCCAATGCGCTAATGCTCGCAGCAGCATTGTTGGAATAAATTTTCGCCCGTTTAAGTGTCCCTTTTTTAAAGAAAAGCCGATAAAATTGAATAAAAAATATTCTGCGCAAAACTGAAGCGCGTTTTCTCTGTACTGTTCTGCATGCGTTCCAAACGCGTTTTGGTGCTCAATATGCGGTATTTTCACAGAAAGTTTTTATAGGTGACGAGAGACTTTCTTTTTGAGGTAAGAAAATGGCAGATTTACCAATTGCCGCTGTTGTACGGATTGCAAAGAAGAACGGAGCCGAAAGAGTAGGCAGCGATGCAGCTGAGGCCCTTGTAGCAAAGGCAGAGAAGTACATTGCCCAGCTCACCAAGGAAGCCAACAAGCTCGCTGAGCACGCCGGCAGAAAGACGATCAAGAAAGAAGACGTTGATCTCGCATCCAAGTCCAACTGAATCAACCTCTTTTTTTCTTCCCTTATTGCGCCTTCTGCGATTATCCGTTATTTTCTGTTGTCCACGATTATCCACAGGTATTTTCATGAAAGCGATCAGAGATTGGTAGAGATGCTAAACAATCCTGCCGAAGAGACCTTTCCTCAAGACTCCCCCTGGATTACGGAAACCCTCATACGGATTTTCAACAAGGCCGCAGCCATCGAGCGTGAACCGGTCGATACCGGTGACGGGATCTTCCTCTATACCTCGGAAGTCCATCTGATCGATGCAGTCGGAAGATATGGAAAGGAAAGTATGTCAGAGCTTGCAGCCCGTCTTGGGATCACCAAGGGGGCAATTTCCCAGACCGCAAAAAAACTCGAGGAGAAAGGATACCTGGAACGGACAAACCCTGAGGGGAATAACAAGACCGTATTTCTGCATCTCACAACAGCCGGGAAACGGGCGTACGACTGGCACCGTGCCTATCACGCAGCCGTATACAGGATAGTCGAACAGGATCTTTCCTTAAAAAACGACCGCGATATCCAGAATATCCGGGTATTCCTTCAGGAACTGGAGCGGGCATTTGACAAATGCCCGGAGATCCGGCAAAATATCTCCGGGACATTTCCCCATCCCCCTGAAGAGTGATCGTTTTTTTTCCGGTTACGTGTATCGGGTATGACTGTTAAATAGTTTAGGTGCTATACCATTTACCCGGTTTATCTGTGGAGACCGGATCATGGAACCTCAGTCTGGAATCGTATTTGTCCCCCTGTCGGAGAGCTACCGGGAGCCTGTTATCGACCTCTTCAATTACTATATTGAGAACAGCTTTGCAGCGTACCCCGAACAGCCGGTCCCGTACGGGTTTTTCGATCTCTTTCTTGAAGCAACCAGGGAGTACCCTTCGGTAGTTGCCCGGGACCGAGAGGGGAACCTTGCCGGGTTCGGAATGCTGCGTCCCTATAACCCGATGACGGCGTTTGCCCGGACGGCTGAAATCTCGTATTTCCTCCGGCCCGACTGGACCGGCAGGGGACTTGGCACCCAAATTTTGCAGCAGCTGGAAACGGAGGGAAAGGCACGGGGCATTGCCACGATCCTTGCGGGGATATCCTCAAAAAACGAGGGGAGCATCCGGTTCCATAAGAAAAACGGCTTTGAAGAGTGCGGGCTGTTCCGGGACGTGGGCCGGAAAAAGGGTGTCCTGTTCGATACGGTATGGATGCAGAAATTTGTTTGAAAGGATGAGCTGCCCGGCTTCGAAAGGAATCCCGGGGTCCCGATCAGATCTCGCTCCCGCTCTTAAACTCCCTGCCTCCCTTCTCACGTTCGGCATGCTCGGCAAGGATGCGGGAGATCTCGTCGTACACTTTTCCCTTGTCCTTTGCCCCGGTAAAAAGGATCCGGTTTCCGTCCGTGTCGTCCTTGAGATAGGCAGCATCGTCGTATACGATCACCATAATCTCGTTCTCGGGGCCAAAGCAGTGCTCCTCGTAATCCCCTTTCATATAACGCTCGCGCTGCTCCTTTGTCGGCGCCGCATACTTGTTGTCGTACCGGAAGACTCCCGTAACAATCACCTGCAATCCGTGAGTAAAAAGGAAACGGACAGGTTAGAACGTTCCCTTCGTACTCGGAACGCCCTTTACCCGGCCGGATCGGGAAAGGGCGTCGCCAAGGGCAATGCCGAATGCCTTAAACGCCGCTTCGCACTGGTGATGGTCGTTTTTCCCGGTAAAGCTGATGTGCGCTGTGATACCGGCGTGCATACAGAGGGAGTAGAAGAAATGCTCGAAGAGATCGGAGGGGATGTTCCCGAGAGTCTTGTTCCCGAACGTACCGGTATAGACCAGATAGCCGCGGCCCCCGCAGTCGAGCGCCGCCTGCGCAAGGGATTCGTCCATCGGGATAATGGCATGAGCAAAGCGGCGAATGCCCTTCCCGTCCCCAATGGCTTTTTTGACCGCTTCGCCGAACACGATCCCTACGTCCTCGATGGTGTGGTGGCAGTCCACGGAGAGATCACCTTTTGCCCTACAGGTCAGGTCGAATCCGCCGTGTTTTGCCATGCCGGTGAGCATGTGATCGAAGAACGGGATGCCGGTCTCTACCGAGACCTTTCCCGTCCCGTCGGGATTGAGCATGAGGGTGATCGCGGTCTCTTTTGTCTCCCGCGAAATGGTAACTTTTCTCATCGAGATTCCTCTAGTGCCTCTGATAGGTTAATCTTTCCGCTGTACAGCGCCGAGCCGAGCACCGCCCCGTACGCCCCTGCCCCCTTTAAGGCTGCGACATCCGCCCGGGCCGAGACCCCGCCGGCAACGACCACCGGGATTTTCACACTCCGGATAAGCCGGCGGACCGGTTCAGCAGCAATCCCGCCCTGAAGCCCTTCGACATCGACATTTGTGTAGAGCAGGTATCCGGCGCCAAGCGCCTCAAACCGCTGCGCCCAGGTAATATAATCGCCGGCGGTCTCCTGCCAGCCATGGATCGCAACCTCGCCGCCTTTTGCATCAACGCCGGCCATCACCCGGTCGCTCCCGAACTCCTGCGAGAGGGTCTTTATACTCTCCGGTTCTTTTATCGCAAACGTAGAGAGGATGATCCTTGAAACGCCGGTTTCGAGCCAGCGGGCACCGTCTTTTACCGAACGAATTCCCCCACCAAGCTCTATCTCGACACCGGTCTCTTTGACGAGTGCCCGGATCAGATCGGCATTCTTTGCCGATTCCCCAAATGCACCGTCGAGGTTGACCACATGGAGTGCGTCGACACCGGCATCCAGCCAGCGGCGGGCGCAGGTGAGGGGATCGCCGTATGCGGTTGCACTCTCCCGTTTCCCCTGCACGAGCTGGACGCACCGGCCGCCAAGGATGTCCACCGCGGGAAAGATTCTCATGATGCTAGCGGATCATCCGTTCGATCGACATCACGAGGATGTCGCGGGCGCCGGCACGTTTTAGGGCATTGATCAGCGTGTAGACCCGTTCTTCGTTGACCACAGCGTGGACGGCTACGAGATCCTCGGTCGATGCGACGTCCATCACGGTCGGGCCGGAGAGGCCGGGCAGCACGCTTTTCACCTTTTCGAGTGCCACCCGTTTCACGTTCATCATCAGGTAGCACTGGCCCCGGGCACGGATCACACTTTCAAGGGCAAGATGGATCTCGTCGATCTTCTCCCGCTTTGCCGCAAGCGCCTTATGGTTTGCGATAAGGTGAGTCGAGGTGACGAGCACCTCGTCGAGCACCCGAAGGCGGTTGGTCTTTAAGGTGTTCCCCGAGCTCGAAAGATCGACAATCGCATCGGCAATCCCGAGGTGGGGTGTTGCCTCGCACGCCCCGCCGACAAGAACGATCGTGACCGGCACGTGCCGGGCCGCGAAGTATTTTTTCGTGGTCACGGGAAACTCGGTCGCTATCTTTGCCCCTTTGAGCTGTTTTACGCTCGTAACGGGAGAATCCTCGCGGACGGCAAGCACGAGTTTTGCCTTTCCTATCTGGAGATCGAGGAGTTCCTCGACATCGGACTCCCGTTCGCAGACCATATCGTGGCCGGTGATCCCGAGATCGGCAGCACCGGTTGCCACGTACTCGGGGATATCGATCGGCCGGGCAAAGAGGATCTCCACATGGGGGTCGAGCGTCCGGGCAATGAGCTTGCGCTCGGCAGTGTCCTGCAGGTGGAGCCCGCTCTTTTCCATGAGGTCCATGATCGGCGCTGCAATCCTCCCTTTGTTGGGGATGGCAAGCCGGATCATGCCGGAAAAAGGAGCGGGATTTCCTGCCGGTGCAGGGGATGAAATTTTACCGCTTTTTTTCGCTTTAGAAGGTTTTGAGCTCGCCACGGATTACCTTCTCCGTGATGTTTGTGACGTTTGCCAGGTTGTCGTCCACGATTTCCCGGACCTCGCCGTTGATCTCCTTTAAGGTAGTGCCTTTTTTCGGCAGCACCTGAACACTTGCCATGAGCGGTTGGTCGATCGGTTTACCGATCTGGGAGAGAAGCCGGACGTACATCTCGTCAACACCGGCGACTTTCTTCACGGTTTCCTGTGCGATCTGGGTGGAGAGGAGGTTGTAGATCTTCCCGATGTGGTTGATCGGGTTCTTGCCGCTCGTTGCTTCCATGCTCATCGGGCGGTTGGGGGTGATGAGCCCGTTGCAACGGTTGCCCCGGCCAACAGAACCGTCGTCGCCCATCTCAGCGGAGGTACCGGTGACAGTCAGGAAAACGCTCTTGTTCTTGATATCGTCGGCGGTGTTGACGTTGACTACGACTTTTCGGGATGTGCTCTTCTTTGCAACTTTTGTGATCTCCTCGTTTAAGAGCGACATGTAGTCCTGGTATTCCCGGATATCGGCACAGTACTTGTCGACAATGGCGCAGGCGATGGTAAGCGTGATGGTGTTCCCGTTACGGAGCCCCATGATCTTGATATCCTGACCGATTGCCGGGTATTTCTTACGGAGTTTTGTGTCGATATAGTTCGAAGCGTTTCTGATGATGGTCTCCACATCGGAGAATGGGGCATGACCTACACCAAAGGAGGTATCATTTGCCCGCGGGACTTTTCCGGCCTTGGGCTTGAAAACGTCCCGGAGATCGGTGGAACCGGTCCCGAGCCGGCTGTCAATGATGATATCCCTCTTCAGGTTGAGTTCGGGAAGGATCTTGTGCAGGTAATCGTGGGCAGCTTCCACTGCAACCGCATCGGTCGGGATGGTAACGCCGTCGAACTGCTTGGTAGCACGGCCGTCGATTAAGATATAGATCGGCCGGATCATCTTCCCGCCACCGAACTTCGGGCAGGACTCGCCGGCAACGACTTCGCCCTGATCGGTATTGTGGTGGAGGACGACGCCGAAGTGTTCGATATAGGTCTTGCAGAGGGCCTGGGAGATGGATTCCGCAATACCGTCTGCAATACTGTCGGGGTGCCCGAGGCACTTGCGTTCGACAAGTTCGATCTGCTGCTTTTCCAGAGGGATCTGGTTCAGTGCTTCAATCTGGATATTTCGTCTCATTGAAAATTTCCTCGGGTTTTCTCCGTAATCGTACTAATAAAAGAGACTGGCATTCATATAACCATTTCTTCTTAAGCAAGTCCCGACAGGAAAAAAATTTCTGCGAGTAATAATAAAGGGGGATCTTCCAGCATTTTCCGGGAAGATTAAAAAAATCTAACGCCTGAGGAATTTCTGGAGGATGGTCATATCGCTCCCCTTGGGCGTCCGCTTAACGGGCGGCCTGCGGGGCGGTTCTTCCTCCTCGTCTTCGTCACGGACTTCCTCGATCCGCGGAAGTTTTTTGAGGTGCGGTGCCGTCGTTGCCGCAGCGGCGGGGGCGGGCATCCGGGGAAGTGTCTTTGCATGTCGGGTGGCAGTTGTCTCAGCCTTTGAACGCCCCAGTTTCGTCCCGCAACCGGGGCAGAAGTTTGCTTCTGCGGGCAGCTTCTTTCCGCAGTTAAAGCAGAACTGGGGGTTCTCGGCCGGCTCTTCATGGACAACCTGCCGGCGGATGGTCGGCATCTCGACCGGGGTGACTTCGGGGACCGGTTCCGGCTCGGGCACCGGGCGGCGGACGGGTTCGGGTGTCGGGCTTCGGATCGGGCGGATTGTTGTCTGCCGCATTGGCTGGACCGGGCTCTTCATGGCCGAGCGGACAGCAGTCTGGACCTCGGGTTTTCTTATGAGCAGCGTATCGGATCTCACCGGTTGCTGCTGTTCCCCGACCGCTCTTACCTGGACACGGCGGTGATGGGGGCGGACCTCCGGTTCCGGCTCTTCGGGCTCCGGTTCACGAACGATCGGCATCAGGCGTTTTACCGGCGGCTGGCGTTCGTGTTCCTTGAGGGGCTTGTGGGCCGGGCGGAGTTCATCGTGCCGTGCTGCAGGTTTTGCCGGGCGGGCCGGGGATGCTGCAACCGGTTCTTCATCCCGAATCTCCTCGATCAGGGGTTCTTCGGCAGGTTGTTCCCGTGCGGGAGGTGCCGCGGCCCTGCGCTGTTTTTTGCCGCCCGCCTCTTCGTGCAGCATCGATATCCAGTCATCGACCTCTGCCGAACGGTCGGTACCGTCCTGGGTAAAGACCAGTTTCATAGTCTTGACATCATCATCGTCGACAGATTTCACCGAGAGGACGAGCACCGGGTCGGAGCTCTCGGAATATTCGACGGAGCTGTCGGCAATGGTATTACGGGGAACGTCTTTTGCAGTGACGCGGATCTTCTTTTCCTGGGAATCTATCAGAAAGATCCGCTGGTTGGTAAGGTACGCATGAAAAGCGAATTTCTTTACCGAGACGTTTAAGGAACCGATCAGGATCTGTTCACCGGGCTGGAGGACGCGGGAGAGCCCGCCGTCTTCCTCCTCTTCTTCATTGCTTCCCGGTTCCGCTGCGGGCTTTTCCTGCTCCCGCTTTGGCGCCTGCCTCTGGGGGACGTTCCGCTGCGGGGCCGATGAAGAGCGGCCGGCTGCGGACCGCGCCGGAGCATCTTTCGGGATCTCGCCCCCGCAGTACCCGCAGACCTCGACATCATCCCGGATATTCATCCCGCAGTGCGGACACTTTTTCATCAGATCTTCTCCCTAACCCCGTACCCAGTGTTGATAAGTATAATGTTTTCTTATGATATGAAAAATGCTCTGGTGCCTCTTTTTGGTAATTACGGGATAAACCAAGTCTCCCCGTTATGCAGTACCGGCGGAAAAGTACCGGGCACGCAGGCTGTTTACGGCCGTATCGATCGCGGCATCATCAGAAATCTCGTGGATATAGATAACCGCTGCCGGGCGGCAGGCGGTAACGATGCTGTTCAGCCTGCACGCGGTCTCGTCCCCGTCAAGATAACAGGCATCGGACATGACAGCTCCGATCCCCCGGTCAATCCGTTCCGAAAAACCCTCGTGGCATCCTTCGAGATGGCAAAGCCGGCCTTGTGCATACACCATGAAAATACCCTTGGCGCGCCCGGCCTCCTCGTCCGCGAGACAGAATGAGGAAAAATCCTCTTCCCCGTATGCGTTCAGGAACCGCCGGTATACAAGGTTGCTCCGCAGCCGGAAATCTGCCATGACCTGGCCGAGCCGGCTGTCCTGGTACTTCGAAAGTTCCTGACCGGACTCTTTTACCAGGGTAGAAAATGCCGGCTGTGCAAGCGCTTCTTTCACTGTCCGTTTCGACTGGGTGAAGAGGTCGTGGCGCAGGCCTTTGAGGAACTGGAGTTTAAGGGGCCGGAAATAGAGGGTCTTGGTCTCCCCGGGAACTGCAAGCGTCCCGTCGCGGAGAGCGGAAAATGCAACCGGGATGCCGTCGATTGCCCGTGCCTGCCGTACCGGCCGGTGCACGGGGGCCGGTGCAGGAACCGCTGCCGGGTGAGGTGCCCTGATACGGTAGCCGGTCGTTCTGACGCGGGAAGCCGGTGCCGGCTTTTTCTCCGGTTCGTGGTTTGCGAGCACCGCCCAGTCGTCAGCGGTTTTTGCGGAATTGAGGTACTGGCGCCAGCGCGGATCGGAAATATGGGCGATCGAGACGAGCCGGAACCGGTTTTTCTCGGGAACGAACTTGGCGCCGCAGTGGGAACAATCAAGGTAGTAATCGGTGGGCGGGATCCCAAAGAGCCGTTTTCCCTCAACCCGGTTGAGAATGCCGGTCTTACAGACCGGGCACCGGGCAAGCCATGCATCGCCAGCACCCCCCGCGTTTGCCGGACTGACTGCAGATCCCTGATCTCCCGAGCCGATATGCCAGGTCCATGCGGAGATCAGCCGGATCCCTTTCATCTGCGTGCGGGTCTTTGTATCGAGCATATCTGCCGGTTCGGCAAGGCCGGCATCTGTGAGCACCGCGGCAACGGCTGCGGCAGGTACTGTCTGGTCGCCGCCCAGCCGCTGTGAGAGGCAGTCGCCAAGGCCCGGGACCGTGCGCTCGCCTTTTTCCATGGTTTTTAAGGGAAGAGTCCGGAGGACTTCGGCGTTGAGGCACTCCATGGCGACCGCAACAAGGTCAGCGTTCACCTCCATCCCGTCACGGGCAACAGGGAGCCGGCCCACCCGTCGGCTGATCGTCTCGCATGCAAGGGCACGGATTTTTTCCGGTATCGGGAGGAACTGGGGAGCTGCCATGATAGTATTTCGCTCCTATCAATAGGCGGGATTCAGGGATAAACGCTTCCCGCCCGACACAAAATGACAGCACCGGGTTTTTGATGCCAAAACGCCAATGCAGGATCATGGATGTGGGCAGCCCGGATCCTTTAATTGCGGCGCTCCTTTCCCTTCCCGGGAACGACCGGTGGACTGTCGATACGGTCTGTGCAATACCGGGCGTGACCCTGTATGCAGTCCGCTCGTTCGATGGCGATGCACTCCGGTTTTCCCTGCCGATCATTGTCCGCCGCCCGCTTGCCCGGGAGATCCCGCTCGATCCCCGGGGGGCAAACGGGGCCGTTGCTTTTATCATCGAACGGATCAAGCAGAGGGCGGCAACCGACCCGGCGCTCGGCCCGCTTTGCGGGCGGGGGACGCGGTTCCCTCAGTATTATGCCTCGACAGTAGAGCCCTATACCCTCACCGCCTCCCCGGCTGCACTTGCCACCGATCTCTGGCACGCGGATACCAGAAACTTCGCGGACTACAAGGGCATCCACCTGGTCCTCTGCGGAGCCGTACCGTATCCTGAATACCTCACGCCCAGGGCCATCGGAACATTCTGCGAACAGGCAGCGACCCTCTGCGATGCGGTCGCGGGAATGGCCTGCACCCTCCCGGTCCGGGTCCTCGAACCGGCCTGGATTGCCTCGCTCGACCAGCAGCTCCTGCGCGAATCGCTGCCATCGCTCGGGCTCGTGGCATTTGTCGGAGACGGGGCCCGGCCGGCCCGGCAGTGTACGCAGTACCGCAGTTACTTTAGGACCGCCGGCCCCAAGAGCGGGGTAAACATCCCGTTTGCCTGCCCAAAAGAACTCGGGCCTGTCGAAATCGAACTGCCCGCAAGCCACACGATCGTTACCGGTCTCGGGATAAAGCAGCGGGAGGTCTTTGCAATAGCAGGGTCGAACGCACAGGGAAAGACCACGTTCCTTGAAGGGATCGTAGCAGGACAGGACGACCATGCGGCCGGTGACGGGCGCGAACTGATCGTGACTGTTCGGGGCGTTTGCGGGGCCGAGGCTACCGGCTGCGAACTTGCCGGGGCTGATGTGAGTATGTTCTTTTCCGAACTACCACCCGGGATGGAGGGTACGGTTAAGGCCGCCTACGGGGCGGGGAGCGGGTCGATGACGATGGCGGCCGAGATTCAGGACGCAGTCGCCCGCGGTGCCCCGCTCCTCATTATCGATGAGGACCGGGCCGCGGCAAACCTCCTTGCCCGGAGCTGTCTCCAGGGAAACGAGGTCACGCCGCTTGCAGAGATCCTTGCCGGCAATCGCGGGAAACTCCAAAATACGGCACTCGTCTTTGCTGCGTGCGCCATGGACACCCTGATTGCACAGGCAGACCGGATCATGGTCCTCGAACGGCACGCAGCAACCGCAATCGACCGCGATGCATTCAGGTGCAGGGTGGTGGCAATGCTTGAAAAAACTGCAGCAGATCTTTCCTGAAACCGACCGGGGTTCCCGATAATGCATGGCAGATTCATGCAAATGTGACAATCCTCAAATATGATCACAGGGAAATTCGGATACCATGAAGGTCGTACTAGCAGTTGCTCCCGAGAAATTCCGGGACGAAGAACTGGCAGAACCAATGGCTGCGCTCAAACAGGCAAATATCTCTTTTGATATCGCGTCAACCCGTCCCGGTACCTGCACCGGGATGCTCGGCGCAAAAGTGAATGCCAATCTCTCGTTCGACGATATCGATCCGAAAAACTACGACGGCCTGATCGTCATAGGGGGATCGGGGAGCCAGACCTACCTGTGGGAGGACGAACTGCTCGTACGCCTGGCCGGCTTCTTTGCAGAGACTGACAAGGTAGTCGCTGCAATCTGCCTTGCCCCGGTGGTACTCGCACGCTCCGGTATCCTGAAACAGAAAAAGGCGACGGTATACAACAGCCAGACCGCGGTCTTCGAGATGAAGAAGGGGCATGCGGTCGTGCTCAACGACCCGGTAGTACAGGATGGGCGGATCATTACCGCGAACGGTCCTCAGGCGGCAAAAGCCTTTGCTGCTGCCGTGGTAAAGGAACTTACCTCGGATCCGTGGGGAACCCCCTCGGGCAAGGGATTCCAGTTCTGATTTTTTTTGTGCCATTACCTTCGCGCTGTCTTTTTTTTATGTCAGGATTCGGGAAAAAACCCAAAGATGATCCGGTGACAATCCGGGCCCGCTTTTATTCGGGAACGTGAGACCCGGGAAAAACGCTTATTGGTTCCCACGCCAAAGGCCATTATGAAAAAACCGCACGCTGGATCGAAATCCTCTCCCACCACAAGACTGACCGATTCAGCTGCCCGGTTAATGGTGTCAAATCTCTGTAAGAAACACAGCGCTTTTCTCGCATTTTATTCCGACAATAAAGCTGCCATCGATGCCATAACCATTACCTGGACGATCAATACGTATGCAAAAAAAGAGGGGAATTCCTCACCGGCAACTAACACGATCATTTTAAAAAAATATCCCAAATCCCCCGAGGACGCACGGATCGTTGCCCATGAAATCGTACACCTGCTGCTCTGGAACGAGGGATACCCCTATATCGTGGCGAACCCTCAAACCGACGATGACCATCCCCGCCTGCTCCACGATCTTGCCCTTGCGCTCCAGGAGCCGGTTTTTGAACCCCTTGTTGAATCGAGGATAAAAAAATATTTCCGAAAATTCTGTTCGGATAACGCGAAAGAGGCAATAAAAGGCCTGTCAAAATTCCTTGAAAACAAGGAAAATGTCCGTGGTAAGATCACCGATCCGCGCATGCTCCTGTATTACAGCTGTGGGTATGCGAAATGGTGCCTGTTGCTCGAAGCCACCTGCGACAAAGAGAAGGCTGATGAATATTCCCGAAAGTTTACTCATCACTTTGGCAGCGATATTGTTCCCTGTGCAGAGAAGATCGTGGCGGCTGTCAAAAAATACTCGACCCGTTCCCCTGAATCCGTGATAATGATATTCGAGACCCTGCTTCAGGATGAGGCCTGGAAATTCGATTACCAGTACCAGGACGAACTCAACCGGTTCGTTATTAACCGGTGACCGGGAAAGGCTTGTTAAAAAAAACGAATGATGGCGGGGAGACCGTATCCCACGATCCGGTTCCCCGTCAGGCCCGGGACCGTTATTTTCCGGTCACCATCCGCCGGATCGTTGTTACCATCCCGGTAAACTCTCCTTCATCCGGCATGCCTTTCGCAAATTCCACATCGCTCGTCCGCTCAAGGAGCGTGGCTATGGTATCGGAACCGGCCCGGCCGGATGCGGCAAGAACGGATACGAGTTCTGCATTGGTGAGCTCGCGCCGGTCGCCATGGTCGTCCGAGAGGAAGACCCGGGCTGCCCGCCCGGCTAGGCCGTATGCGTCCCGGTACTCGTGGCGGTGGTAGGCTGCTTCAGCCTCTGCGAGCAGGCGCAGGGCCTCCTTGCGATAATCGAGCGGGACCGGAGCCGGCCGTACCTGCCGGGCAGCCTGCGGGAGGGCCGGTTTTTTTGCCTTCAGGCGCCGCCAGATCAGCCACACGCAGACCGCTGCGATAACAAGAACCACCGCAATGATTGCGATGAGCAGGTAGTCCGGCCCATTCTCATTCAGGCCAAGCGAGACCTCCGTCACGTTCCCGTTCTCGACCGTTGCGTTGACAAACGCCGGGGTCCCTTTATCCGTGAGGTAGGTCACGTTCACCATTGCCCCGGAGAGTGTCACGTTCATAAGCGTGGTATTCCGGGAGTATCCCTTGTCGCCGAGTGTCCGGACAAACGACTGGTAGGTAGTATTTGCCGCAAGCGGTGCGGTCACGTTGAGGGCGGCCGCCGATTGTTCGGTTACCGAGGGGACGACACCCTGTGTCATGGCACCGTTCAGATTCACCTGCTCTCCTGCGGCATTCTGGTACGTCATGGCAAAGGAACCGTCGGAGCCGGATGTGGGATTCGTGTCAACGGACGCCCGGGAATAGCCATCGGCAACAAGGGTCTCGTTTACCTGTTGTACGAGCGGGTCAGCATCGAGGGCCGAATTGAATGCGTTCTTTTCCTGCTCCTTTTCCGCCGCCTCACGCTGGAGCTGCTCCTTTAGTGCAGAGGTGTCCTGCGACATCTGGTTATTCTGGAGTGCCGAGGAAGACGATTGCGATGCATCGCGCCCTGCCTGCTGCTGTACCGACACGGACTGCTGCACGATCTGGACAGAACTCGACCCGAACGCCGAGGTTGCTGCGCTACTCGTACTCGTCTGCTGTCCTCCCTGCGATTGCGAGTACTGCGAGGGGTCCTGTACGAAGTGGACCGTGATCGCCGGCAACGTTACCTGGGTTGCCGAGGGATCGGAATACTGGAAGGCGACCTGGATCTGGATAGACTCCGGCTTGGTCGAGGTCCCGGCGCTGATGTTGAGATGCGAATTCCCCGAGGGAATCGTGGTGGTATAGACCCGGTTCTTGGTGCTCGTTAAGCTTGAACCGGTGTTCTGGAGCTGTTCGACTGTGGTAAACTGGAGTGTCCCGTCGATATCATGGTCGTACGTGTTCGAGACGGGAAGCGAGATTGCGGCAGTGTCCCCGAGCGCAAAGTAGTAGTCCGTTTTGTCGGACGTGATCGTGATCCCGGAGGCAGACGCCGCCGGGACAAGCATTGCAACAAAAAGGAGCAGGACAAGGCCTGCATGCCACGCCTTCATTGGATGATCCGCCCCCTGCCGTACCGGAGCCAGAACTCGATACAGAGCAGCACGAGGGCTGCTGCAATGAAGTAATCCTTAATGCTCGTGTCCTCTTTCTCGTGTACGATATCGGAACTTAAGCCCGAATAGACTTCCCTGAGGGTCTTGTCATCGACCGACTTGAAATATTTCCCGCCGGTCTGGTCGGCGATCGACTGGAGCGTCTTCTCGTCGAGTTGCGTGTACTGCGGGTTGCCCAGCCAGTCGTACCCGAGAATGGTCGGCGTCGTTGTCCCGAGGCCCACGGTAAAGACCGGGATGCCTGCGGATTTTGCAAGGGCAACTGCTTCGTCGGGACTAATCACGCCTGCGTTGTTCACGCCATCGGAGAGCAGGATGATCACGCTTTTCTTGTTCGGTACCGATTGGGCCATATCGACCCCGAGCGCGAGGCCGTCACCGATTGCGGTTTCACCGCTGCTCGGCTGGATTGCGGCAATCTTCTCGATCACCCTGTCCTTGTCCTGGCTTAAGTACGCTGCCGTGGTTGCCCCGGACTGGAAGGTAATAACCCCAACCGAATCTTTCGGGTCGAGGCTGCGCACCAGCTGCCCGGCAGCGGTCTTTGCCGCCTCGATGCGCGTGGGCTGGTAATCGCTTGCCTGCATACTGCCCGAGATATCCAAAACGAGGATAACGTTTGTCCCTTCCTTTGTCTGTTCGAGCGGGATGTGGGGATCGGCAAGACCGATGATTAAGAGGCCGATAACCGCAAGCGCTACGATGAAGAGGATATGTGCCCGTTTCGATTTCCGTGCATCGCCGAGCGCGGATTTCACGAACGCTATCCGGGAAAAGGCAATTGCTTCCTGCTTCTTTTTCCGGGTGATATACCAGTAGACGCCGGCAAGCACCGGTAGTAAGAGGAGGGCAAAAAGCCAGGCCGGCTCATAAAACCCGGACATAGCCAGCCCTCCTCTTTGCTACCCCGCCAAAGAACCGTTTCAGCGGTATATCGTAGGGTTCATCTGTCAAAAGCGCCGCCTCCGGGATCCGGTTCTTTGCAAAGTCCGCGTGCAGGCGCCGGTCTGCTTCCGTGACGAGCTCGCTGTAACGCTCGCGGAATACCGGGTCCGAAGTATCGATGAGCACCTGCTCACCGGTCTCGGGATCTTCGAGCTCGATCAATCCCACATCGGGCAGGTCGAGTTCCCGGGGGTCGGCGATCCGGATCGCAAGCACCTCGTGGCGGCGCCGGAGGATCCGGAGCGGCAGGAAAAAGTCCGGGGATGCAAAGTCCGAGAGTATCACGATCGAGCACCGGCGCGAGAGGGCGCCGGCAAGGAACCGGGCCGCTGCGGCCAGATCGGTCTTTTGTGAGGCGGCTTTATGGTCGATCATCACGTTGAAGAGGTTAGCCAGGTGTTTTCTCCCGCGTTTGGCCGGGATGAACTTCTCCACCCGGTCCGAGAAGAGCACTAAACCGATCCGGTCGTTGTTCTTTATTGCGGCAAACGCCAGGCTTGCCGTCACTTCGAGGATCTTTCTCTGTTTCGTGGTATCTGATCCAAACCCTGATGAGCCGGAGATATCCACGACAAAGTAAAACGTCTGGTCGCGCTCCTCGGTGAACTCCTTGATGAACGGGCGACTGTAGCGTGCCGTCACTTTCCAGTCGATCGAGCGGACATCGTCGCCGGGCACGTACTCGCGGATCTCGGAGAACTCGATGCCCTGTCCCTTAAAGACCGAATGGTGCGGCCCGGACTGGAGCCCTTCGACAAGGATGCCGGTCGCAAGATCGATCTTCTTTAACTGCCGGATCAGTTCGGCACGGTCGTCCATCCTTCTTCCCCCGCAAAGGAACGGCTTGTTTCGGACAGGAAAAATGCCCTGCCCGGCATCTGCACTGCACGGGTCATGGCGATCACGGCACCCTGACAACGCCGAGGATGCGGTCGATGATCCGGTCGGTTGTTACCCCGTCCGCTTCCCCTTCGTAGGTGAGGAGGATGCGGTGCCGCAGTACATCGTGGGCAACTGCCTTGACATCTTCGGGGATCACATAGCCGCGGCCGGCAAGGAGCGCATGGGCCTTGCCGCCGAGGACTAAAAAGATCGTGGCACGGGGCGAAGCGCCCAGAGCGATGTACTTTGCCTCCTCAATTCCGTAGGTATCGGGGTGGCGGGTAGCATCCACGAGCTCGCAGGCGTACTTCTTGATCGCCGCATCCGCGTACACCTTCTGGGTGAAGGCCTGGATCTCGAGGATCTTCTCTTTGGTCACAACCTTTCTCGGAGTGATCGTGGTCCCTTCCGTGAACCGGTCGAGAACGGTGACCTCGTCGTTCTTCTCCGGGTAGGTCATGAGCACCTTGAACATGAACCGGTCCACCTGCGCCTCGGGCAGGGGATACGTCCCCTCGGACTCGATCGGGTTCTCGGTTGCAAGCACAAAGAACGGTTTCGGGAGCGCATGGGTCTCGCCCTGGATCGTCACCTGCCGCTCCTGCATGGCTTCGAGAAGGGCGGACTGCACCTTGGGCGGCGCCCGGTTGATCTCATCTGCGAGCACGAAGTGGGCAAAGACCGGCCCCCTGATCGTGGAGAACGTGGAGTCCTTCTGGTTGTAGATCTTTGTCCCCATGATATCGGCAGGCAGCAGATCGGGCGTGAACTGGATCCGCACGAAACTGCAGTCGATACACTGCGAGAGGGTCTTGATCGTGAGCGTCTTTGCAATGCCCGGCACCCCCTCAAGGAGCACGTGGCCGTCGGCACAGAGCCCGATCAGCAGGCGATCGATTACGTCACGCTGGCCGACAATAACGGTCTTCATCTCACTGCGGAGCTGGTCCAATACCTCAGCATAACCCTTTGCCTGGCTAGTCAGGCTGCTTATTTCGGCATTCATGTATATACCTCGCGGCGGGGTTGCAGGACTGGTGAAATTGTCCTGCCGCACTGCGTTTTTGGAACGGTATCGGGGTGTTTGTTCCGGCTGCATTTGTGCCGGGGGACAAAGGGAAAATTTTCTCCCAATCCACTGCCCCTTCCATTCCGGTTTCCGCCTATTGTATGATCCCGGGATATCTGGAGGATGGTTTAAATGCTTTCCTTGGGGCAGCTGGTGCAGGATAAATGCTTTCCGGGAAAATGCGTGCAGGGGCGCAAATATCCTGCCATAATTATCTCTGTGACCGGATAGACGGCCGGTGCGCCTGTCGGCCGGGCCGGACGGCCCCGCAGGAAATCCTTCCTGCCCGTCAGCAGTGATTGTGGTGGTGGTGCTGACGGATACGGCACGAGCCCGGCCCGTTCGTGAACCACTGCTACCAATGACGGGAAACGGTGCCGGTCCCGGGGCATATGCGTATTTTTTTGTTTCCGCATGGTGCAAAAATCATTCGCAATCTGATAACTCGTGCATACATGCGGTCCGGGAGATCTGCCAATGTGGTGCACCGGTATATCAAAACGCTCATTAGGTGCACCAGCAAACAGTAAAGACATGGTGCGGTACTCGGTATCCATGGACGATGCCCTGACAGAGAAGATCGACAGGGCCTGCGAACAGAAGAAGATCTCACGGTCCGACTGGATCGCGGAAGCATGCACCAGCCAGCTCTCCACAGCTGGTGCAGCAACCCTTGCCTGCATGGGACAGCCCGAGGGCGGACCGGTACCGAACATGACCGATTACGATGAAACCTACCGGGACTTCCACATCGATGTCCCCGAGTACTTCAACTTCGGTTTCGACGTGATCGATGCCTGGGCCAAAAAGGACCGGAACAAGCTTGCCATGATCTGGACCAACCAGAAGGGCGTGGAGAAGAAGTTCACCTTCTGGGATCTGATGCGCCTCTCCAACCAGATCGTGAACATGCTCATCAAGTACGGCATCAACAAGGGCGACCGGGTCATGATCATGCTCCCGCGCGTCCCCGAATGGTGGATCGCAACAATTGCCCTTATCAAGCGCGGGGCGGTCTACTGCCCGGCACCAACGATGCTCACCGAGCACGACCTGAAATACCGGATCAACGCCGCAGAGATCAAGATGGTAATCACCTCGATGGATCAGGCAGACAAGATCGATGCCATCGCAAAGGACTGCCCGTCCCTGACCTGCCGGTTTATGGTCGACGGGAAACGCGAGCACTGGATCAGCTATCCTGTAGAGCTCGACTACCCGGCACCGGTCTCGGCAAAACTGGTCAATCTCCCCGGCATGAAAAAGACGAAAGCCACCGACCCGATGGTGATCTTCTTTACCTCGGGCACCACGGGCGAGGCAAAGATGGTGCTCCACTGCCAGAGCTATGCGCTCGGCCACATCGTCACGTCACGGTTCTGGCACGATGTCCACGAAAACGACCTCCACTTCACCTTCTCCGACACCGGCTGGGCAAAGAGCGCGTGGGGCAAGCTCTACGGCCCGTGGCTCCAGGGCGCGGCGATCTTCGTGTACGATATCCGCGGCCGGTTCAATGCAACCGAACTCCTGCCGCTCATCGAGCGGTACGGAATCTCGACGTTCTGCTGCCCGCCCACGATCTACCGGATGCTGATCCTCGCCGATCTCGACAAGTTCGATTTCACCGAGCTCCGGCACTGCGTGAGCGCCGGCGAGCCGCTCAACCCCGAGGTCATCAAGGCATGGAAGGATGCAACAGGGCTGACCATCTACGAGGGCTACGGCCAGACCGAGATGGTGCTCTCGATCGGGACGTTCCCCTGCATGAAGCCCAAGTTCGGGTCGATGGGCAAGCCCTCGCCCGGCTGGGTGATAGAGCTCCACGATGAGAACGGGAAGCCGGTCGGCATCCACGAAGAAGGACGAATTGCGATAAAGTGCGACCCGAAGCCGGTCGGGATGTTCGTGGAATACCTCAACAACCCCGAGGAGAACAGGAAGTCGTTTATCGACGGCTGGTACTACACGGGCGACAAGGCCTACAGGGACGAGGACGGCTATTACTGGTTCATCGGCCGCGACGACGACGTAATCAAGGCGTCGGGCTACCGGATCGGTCCCTTCGAAGTCGAGAGTGCGCTCATCGAGCACCCGGCCGTGCAGGAGGCTGCAGTGGTGGGGACGCCCGACGATATCCGGGGCATGATCGTGAAGGCGTTCGTGATCTTAAAGTCCGGTGTCCAGCCATCAGAGGCGCTCGTCAAGGAACTCCAGAACCATGTCAAAAGGGTAACGGCGCCGTACAAGTACCCGCGTGCGATCGAGTTTGTGGACTCGCTCCCGAAGACCATCTCCGGGAAGATCCGGCGCATCGAGCTCCGCGAGCGGGAACTCAAAAAATACATGAACGGGCAGAAGCACTAACCGCCTTTGCCTGCCAGGGCGGCCTTACCCGCCGGCCCGCCCGCACCCCCCTATATTCCCAAACCCCCATATTTTCCCGCACCTTTATTACACCGTGCACATAATCTATTAAGGCGCAAATCATCAGGCGCGAGGGTAGCCAAGCCAGGTCAACGGCGCCAGGTTCAGGGCCTGGTCTCGCAGGAGTTCTTGGGTTCGAATCCCATCCCTCGCATTTTTCATTTTATGATATGTCCTTACAAAACTTCCTTATTAGGATCTAAAAATTTTCATTTTTAATATAATACAACCAATTTATGTCGATAACTTAAGGTACAGTAGACATATGAGCAGATGGAATCACGATGACGCAATTAGAATACATCCTCCGATTATGCAGATTATCGCAAAAAATACAAACCCCCAATACAGTATAACACTTCGGCGATATAGTGCAGGGATTGCTTCTTTAATATTAGGATAATCAACCTCAATTCTTTGTTTTACTTCAAACATTGTATTTGCAACAAAATTACCTAGCAAGGATCCAACAAGACTTACTCCTAAAATAATAAGGGAGATACCTATCTCATCATGACCAATAGACATAATTGTAATTTTAAATTTTATTCTTATAACTGTATACTAAACCTATGCAAATGTCATCATGATTTAATTAAAAAAATTGACCATTCCCTCTACAGGGGCCGTAAACAATTCAGCACCGTACGTCCCTCGCTATTTTTCGGAATATTTTCTGTCGCAAATGGGCGCTTCTCAAAATAGATCGGCCCCCCCCACCCATCCCCAAAAGTTTTGGGCAGGGGGGGTGCCCTCCAAAATTTTAGTAACCCCCTCCCCCCGGTTTTCTTTTTTCATGGACAGACCCCCACCCCCCTTGTCCGGCAAAAATGAGAGGACTACCCCCCCACCATTCCAGTCCCGAAAGGTGTATTTCGCGTGGAGCGTCCGGCGGGACGGGGAGGGGGGACTACCCCTCCGGTCACGGACAAGGGGGGTGGGGTGATCGCTTGAAGGGGTGGGGGTACCCCCCTCACCTCCGGATTAAGAGATACCCCCCATCCGGAATTTTTCGTACCGAACCCCCACCTCCCCGCTCCGGGTAAAAAGGGGCCCCCACCCCTCAATGAAAAAGTTTTGGTATTCAGGCCAGCAGTTTTCTGAGGGCCACGAACTCTTCGACCGAGTACTGCCCGACAGCCGTTGCTTCGCCCGTGTGGCAATAGACAAGTTCCGAACCAAAGAGCGGGAGGATGGCACGGGCGTACCGGAATCGCTCCCCCATAACCCCGGTACAGATCGGCTTCTTTGCGGCACGGGTAAATGCCGCAAGGTTGAGGACATCGTCCTCGTTCTCCGGGGTCACGATGATCTTCGGGATATCCCCATAGGCCCGGAGCTCCTGCTCCAGCACAAAGAGCACATGGAGCGGCAGCATCCGTGCCGAATGGTGGGAGGCGATGATCTGTTTTCCTGCCTCCTTTACCGGCCCGGCTTCCCTTGCAAACTGCTGCTCGACATCAACGTACTCCACGAGCGGGATGATCGGGGCGATCTTTGCCTTCCACTCCTCCGGGCTCCCGAAGTAGCGGCCGCCCTCCAGTGCGGAGCGGTAGGTGGCGATAATCGGGAGGGAACAGTGCTCTTTGCACTGCCGTACCCCCGCAACCGGGTCGCCGTCGATCAGGTCGAAGCGGAGCTCGACCATGGTAGCCCCCTGTTCCTGCGCCCGGCCGGCCAGCATCGGATCGGTAAGCGAGGCAACGATCTGCATGTACCTGAAGCGTTCGCCCCCGCGCCACAAAAAGATGCGCCTGCGCCGTTTTTTTTCGGGGATATCGGTTTATCCCCTCCCGGGTAGACAGTATGTTTGTTTTCTTATGGACCGGGCAGCAGTTCTGGCAGCGGCTCAGCGGATCGGTGTGGCACTTGCCGCATGCATTATCCCCGCAATTGTCCTGCCGCTCGGTGCCGCCATCCTTCTTGGTCTTCCCCTTGCCCCGGTATACGGCCTCATCGCAAGCGCCTTTCTCATCGAGTACGGAGCGATCCCCATCGGTATCGGCCTTGGCCTCCCTGCCACCTATGTCTTCTGCGCTGCAACAGCCATCGAGGCCGGGATCTTCCTTGGGATCTACGGTGTCCTCGATGTTATCGGTCATACCTCGAAACGCGTTGCAGGGCTCCTTTCACGGGTCCATGCCATTGCCACGCGGTCGCGGATGTTCGACCGGTACGGCATCCTCGGCCTCTTCCCGTGCGAGATCTTAATCGGTGTCTATATCTGCGCACCGGTCTCCTGGCTCTTTGGGTGGAACGAGGGCAGGTCGTTTGCGATCACGATGGCCGGATATATCGTTGCCGGGCTCGTAACCACCCTTGCCACCCTCGGTGTTATACGGTTGTTGTTCTCATAAGAAAGGAAGGACGCATGTCAGAATCCATAATCCCCGGTCCCACAAAAATCCCCGAACTGCTTGCACCTGCCGGGTCGCCGGAAGCATTCCGGGCGGCTATTGCCGCAGGAGCCGATGCTGTATACATAAGCGGGAAACAGTTCGGGGCCCGGAAATTTGCAAAGAACTTCTCCGACGATGAGATTGCCGCTGCAATCGCGTACGCCCATGCACGGGGAGTCCGGGTCTACGTGACGGTCAACACGCTGATCCACGACCGGGAACTCGCCGGAGCCGTTGGATACCTTGTCCGCCTGTATACGCTGGGGGCCGATGCCGTCCTTATCCAGGACCCGGGCCTTGCCGCCCTTGCCCGGGAGATTGTCCCCGGCCTTGTCCTGCATGCCTCGACTCAGCTCACGATCCACAATGCCGAAGGGGTGCGGTGGGCCTATGGGCAGGGATTTTCCCGGATCGTGCTTGCCCGCGAACTTTCCCTTACGGAGATCGAAGGAATCGCAGAAGCGGTCCGCGACATTCCCGTGGGCCTTGAAATATTCGCCCACGGGGCTCTCTGCTACAGTTACTCGGGACAGTGCCTGCTCTCATCGGTCATCGGGGGACGGAGCGGGAACCGGGGCATGTGCGCCCAGCCGTGCCGGAAACACTACACCCTTGTCGAAGGAAAGACCGACAAGTACGGACGGCCCGCCGACCTTTACGAGGTACCGGTAAAGGAACACTACCTCCTCTCGCCAAAGGACCTCATGACCTACCGGGACCTCGGCCGCATAGCAGGTTCGCCGGTTGCATCGCTCAAGATCGAGGGGAGGATGAAGTCCCCCGAGTACGTGGCGACCGTTGTCTCCACCTACCGGCGTGCGCTCGATGCCGTAGCGGCAGGCACGTTCGTCCCCGATCCTTCTGCAGAGCGCGACCTGTACCTTGCCTTCAACCGCGAGTTCACGAGGGGGTATCTTATGGGCGACCGGCTCCGCGACCTGATGGCGCGGGACCGGCCGGACAACCGCGGCCTGTGCATCGGGAAGGTGACCCGCTTTGACCAGAGGGCCCGGACCGTCACCATCGCCCCCGACCGGCCCATCGCCCTGCATCCCGGGGACGGTATCCTCTTTCACAACCCCGAACACCCGGCCGCCTCGTGGGGCTGCTCCCTCAACAGCGAACCGGTGACAGTAAAGGACGGGATCGAACTGACTGTCGCCCGCCCGGTACTTGCCGGGACCCGGGTCTACCTGACATCTTCGCTCGACCTTGCCGCACGCGCCCGGCAGATTGTGGGATCACCCTCCCCGGATCTCCGCCACCCGGTGCCGGTCGACCTGTCCGTGCGTGTCGATGCCGAAGGGCACCTCTCAATCGCAGGCACTATCCGCCCGCCCGGGAGATCGCCGGTAAGCGTAACAGGAACGCCCGGTCTCACGATGGAGCCGGCCCGGTCGCGCCCGCTCTCCCGCGAGCAGCTGGCAGAGCAGCTTACAAAGACCGGGGGCACCCCGTTTGCCGTTGCCGGGCGCTCGCTCGAATACGACGGGACGCGGTTTGCACCGGTCAGCGGGATCAATCAGGTGCGGCGGGACTTCTTTACCCAAGCAGAAGCGGAGCTGGTTGCGGCATCGCGGCCGGCACCGGCCGATGCCCGGGCCGCAGAGCAGCGCCTCAAACACTATACTGCCCGGCTTCGGGAGGGCACTGCGGCTCCTGCAGGAAGTGCCCGGCACAGCTGCGGGGTCGTCCTCGTTGCCGATATGCTCGAAACGGTCGAGGCCGGGGCAGCAGCCGGTGCTGCCATGGTCTGTTTCGAGCCGGACAGCTTCCTGTGCCGGAAGGGGATCCATGACGAGGACCGGCTGGTCAGGACCGAGGCTGCGATCAGGGCTGCCCTTGCAGCCTGCCGGAAGAAACACTGCCGCCTTGTCTGGAAACTGCCCCGGGTCACGCAGGGGGCCGAGATGGAAGCGCTCCGTACCCTTCTTCCCCGGCTAGTGACCGCCGGCCTCGATGCCTGCATGACCGACAACCCGGGCACCGCCGCTGCCCTGTCTGCTGCTGCTCCGGGTATCGGTCTTTTCGGGTCGTTTGGCTTAAACGTCTTTAACGCCGAGACCGTGCGGGTGTTTGCCCGCCAGAACTTCGGGTGGCTCCTTCTCTCCCCGGAACTCTCCGGCAGCGAGATCGCAGTCCTCGCAGGGGCAGTGCAGAACGATACCGGGCGGCCGCAGCTGAGCGTCTTTGTGCAGGGCTCGCTGGAGACCATGGTAACCGAGGACTGCCTGCACGCCCTCCTGTCCACCTGCCGGAAAAAAGGTGGATCCTGTGCACGGAACCGGTGGATCGGGATCCGTGACGAGACCGGCCACCTGCTCCCGGTCCGGACCGACGGGGCCTGCCGGAGCCATATCCTCAACGCAGCCGAGACGAGCCTGATAGAGGCTGTGCCGGACCTTGCTGCAGCGGGCATTAACTCCCTTGTGATCGATGCCCGGGGCCGGCCCGGGGCATATGCCCGGGAAATGGTTACCGTCTACCGCGAAACTCTCGCTCCCGGTGAATCGGGTAAGAGAAAAGGGGCCGGCAGCAAAAAAACGCCCAAAGACCGGATACGGGAGATCGCCCTTGGCGGGATCACGACCGGCCATTATGTACGGGGCCTCAAAGACGAGTGATCCCTTAAATCGGCCAAAAAACGGCGAGCGAAAGGTTGAATGGTGTCGGGGATCAACTCCTCATGCACGAGGACTTAAGATACGATGCCGTCGCCCCTGATTTTGGTAAACCTCAAGACCTACAAGGAAGGCATGGGCAACCGTGCCCACCAGATCGCAACCGCCGCCCAGCTTGTCAGCCGCGAGAGCGGCGTCACCATCGGGGTAGCGCCCGGGTATATCGACCTCCACCCGCTCGCCCACCATTTCGCCGTCCCCGTCTATGCCCAGCACGTGGACGGGTACGAGCCCGGGGCCCATACTGGCCACATCACGGCAGAGTCTTTAAAGGTCGCGGGAGCGGCAGGCTCGCTTGTCAACCATTCCGAGCGGCGCCTGACCCTTGCCGATATCGAGTCGGCAGTCCGGGCACTCCACGGCCAGAACCTGTCTGCGGTTGTCTGTACGAACAACGATGTCACGAGCGCTGCCGCCGCAGCACTGATGCCGGAATACGTTGCCATCGAACCCCCGGAACTGATCGGGAGCGGCGTCTCGGTCTCGAAGGCAAACCCGGAGATCATCCGGCGGTCGGTTGCGGCGGTTCAAGCCGTAAACAAGGATGTGAAAGTCCTTACCGGTGCCGGCATCCAGTGCGGCGAATGTGTGAAGATCGCCGTTGACCTCGGGACGGACGGTGTCCTCCTCGCATCGAGCGTGGTAAAGGCCCCCGACCCGGCAGCAGTGCTCCGGGACCTTGTATCAAAACTGTGAAAAAGTTTTCTTTTTTTTTTATTTACTTAAGGAACAGGAACCAGATGCCGACGATCACTACGAACAGGACGACACCGATACCGATAACCATTCCGCTGCTGATCTCCGTGGGCTCAGTTGTTTCAGCCATGTAATTGTATCCTCCATTGTGGTGGTTAACCACAACCATTCCTCTTTTACACATTCTATATATACCCTTTTCCAAATTGATCGGGGCAAAAATCAGGGTTAATTAAAAAAACGGTTCGCTGGTTTCCCGTGATAGCAAAGCGCCCGTAAAGTACGGGTATTCAGACGATCAGGGTAATCAGGTCGTGCTTGGTGATCACGCCTTTTACCTGCCGGCCTTCGACTACGAGCACCGCATGGTTCTGCTGGAGGATGTTTACCACGGTCTCGACATCCATGTCCGGGGGAACCGTGGGAAAACCCGGCTCCATGAAGTCCCGTACCATAAACGGGTGCGTGTGGTGAAGGCGCTGCTGCTCGATGGCCTTGACAATGACCGATTCCGATATACATCCTACGGGAATACCCCGTTCGATCACCGGCAGCTGCGAGATGTTGTTCTTTTCAAAGATCTCCACGGCCTGGGTGATGCTTGCCTGGGGCGGGACCGAGAGGACCGGCGTGTGCATGATCTGGCCGGCCGCGATCTTCTTTGGCTCGGCATTGTTGAGGACGAGGATGATCTTGTTGAGCGTGCTGACCCGGGGGTCGACACTTCCCGCTTCGATCCTCGCCACCATTGACTGGCTGATCCCTGCCCGTTTTGCCACTTCGGTCTGCCTGAGACCGAGGGTTTCGCGGCGAGAGCGCAGCTCTTCAGGGCTGGGGATATGCATATGCTATTACTCATAGGAATAGGGAGATATCAACCTTATGCAGTCCGGGAGGGTGCGGCAACAGGTCGCCGATCACGGGTGCAAAACCCGGGAATACACAAGAGATTTTCGGTGCAGGTCACCGGTCCAGAAAGACCGGCACGTCCCGGAACCCGATACCGTCAAAGAGCCCGCGGTCTGTGATCCGGAGGGCAGGGATGACCGTGAGCGCTAAAAACGACAGGTACATGAACGGTTCCGCGATGCCGCTCATCCCCGAGGTGATCCTGCGGAGATCATCCAGATGCCCGACGACATCCCCTGCCGGAAGCGTTGACATGAGCCCGGCGCAGTCGAGCGGCAGGACGGCGATAGTGTCCCCGTCTGCCGCGGCCATCCCGCCGCCCGACCGGATCACGGCCCCGATTGCTGCAAGGATCTCGTCGTCCCCCGCACCGGTGGCAACGATATTGTGTGCATCGTGGGAGACGCTCGCGGCGATTGCACCTTTTTTGAACCCGAACCCGTGGACGATCCCGGTTCCGATCATGTCTTTCCCGTACCGGTTGCAGACAACGACCTTGAGGAGGTCGCGGTGCGTATCGGGAAGGTCTGCGGCACGGATATCGTATTCGAGCGATTCTGTGAGGATCTGGCCGGGGACAAGCCCTATCACCCGGGCTTTTCCTGTCCCGTCAATGCGGATCCGGTCCCGGGCCGGGACCCGGCACCTGACCGTGTCTTCCAGAGGAGCCGGCGCGGTGCTCACGGGGCCGGTGTTTCCCGGAGTGCCGGAGAAGATCGTTTCCTGTACCGTAAACGGGCGGAGATTGCTCACAATACAGAGATCGGCCCGCCGGCCCGGCGCAAGGGCTCCCCGGTCGGTAAGGCCGAACCGCTCAGCTGCGGAGAGCGTGGCCATTCGGATCGCAGTCTCCGGTTCGAGCCCGCACTCTGCGGCCAGCCGTATGCACCGGTCGATGTGACCTTCCCGCATAAGGAGATCGGCGTGGCAGTCATCGGTTGCAAACGAGCACCGGGACACGGTATACGGGGTCACCAGGGGCACGAGGGCCGGGATATTGTGCTCGGTCGAGCCGTCGCGGATGAAGATGTACATCCCGCGCTTTAGTTTTTCCCGAGCCTCCTCAAGGGCCGTGCACTCGTGGTCGCTCTGGAGCCCGGCAAGGACGTACGCATTGAGGTCGTTTCCGGAGAGGAGCGGTGCATGGCCGTCGCGGATCCCAAAAAGCCCGATCTTGTCCATGACTTCCCTGTCTCCCGCCAGCACCCCGGGAACGTTCATCATCTCGCCGAGGCCGGAAACGCCGTCCCGGGAGGCAAAGGAAGCAAGTGCTGTTGCATCGAGAGTTGCCCCGCCGACATCGGCCGGTGTCGCGGGCACGCAGGACGGGAGCATGTACCGGATATCGACCGGCAGGCCGGCCCGCGAGGCAAGCATGTACTCGATCCCCGCTGCCCCGGCAACGTTTGCGATCTCGTGGGGATCGGCGATTACGGTTGTCGTCCCGTGTGCCGAGACGAGCCGGGCGTATTCCTGCGGCACGAGAAGCGAACTCTCGATATGGACATGGGCGTCGATAAGGCCGGGGACGAGGTATGCTCCCGAAAGGTCGCGTTCGCGGACACCCCGGTAGCCGGGGCCGATGCCAACAATGATGCCGTCCTTTACCGCGAGATCGTTATGCTCCCAGGTACAGGAGAATGTATCGAAGATCTCTGCATTTCGGTATACGATATCGGCGGGGACAAGGCCGCGTGCAGCCGGGATAAGATGGGGAAAATTACCTGCCAAGAGGATCACACCGTAATATCCCGGATAACCGCGGTCTCGCGTTCGCCGTCACGCACCAGGTATACATAGAGCTTGTACCGTCCCGGTGAAAGGGAGAGCGGAAGATCTATGGTATTCTCTTTTCCGGTGAGCTGCGTTGTCGTGCCCGTTGAGAGGAGTTCGTGCTGCCCGAAATCCTCTAAGGTAAAGACCCGGACCTGCACGCCGATAGTCTCCGGGGACCCGGTACCGGTGACTGCCACGGTCAGGTTCCCGTTGCCGTACGAGACATCGCCCACCGAGAGGGTCGAACAGCCGGCTGCTGCAAGCAGGAGAACAAGGCAGGCCAGCGGGACAAGGCATGCACGTCCGTTCATACAGTTCTGTCGGATTGCTGCCATAAAAAACCTGTCAAGCGTGCCGGTCAGATCCTGTCGGTGCCTCCGGGCCTGCACAACATGACGATTAAAAGACAGTCCAAAACCCGTCTCTGGAAGATAAAAAGAAATGGAAGGATGAATCTCAAGGGGGCTACCCAGATCGATCTTAGCAATCGATCGGTCCGATCATTTCATTTGTGGTGAGGGGGGTGGGGGGCACGGGGGTTACCCATGATCGGTGCGGTGGAGGGGGTGGTCCCGACCCGTTTATGAGATCGGTCGGACCGACCGGTAAAATAAACAATCGGCCCGATCTCCCTGTCTCGTCGGAAAGTTCAAAAAACACCTGTCATGAACCGGGAAAAGAAGAGGCCGCCCCGACCGATCTTATCAATCGATCGGTCCGATCGTTTCATTTGTAGTGAGGGGGGGTGGGGGGCAGGGGGGTGCCCGGGTTTTTTTAACGGCCGGGGATTTCCCCATGGATCCAAAGGCAAACCGGCCCGATATCGGATAAAAAAAGCAAACATATTAAAGGAATCTTCCACAAAGTTCAGTTCGGTGATAGTATAACAACCATCACGTTCTCCCACCATAAAG
>Ga0268360_1000581_pt1 | contig 55988 bp, 40 predicted proteins | sample BioMet11_FD_192465 | JGI IMG/M metagenome (GOLD analysis project Ga0268360, IMG submission 192465) | Sewage microbial communities from Oakland, California, United States - Biofuel 11 (Illumina Assembly) | ecosystem: Engineered > Wastewater > Sewage > Unclassified | place: USA: California... | reverse complement strand
CCATTTGAAAAAAAAACTGCTGCCTGATACAGAAAAGGTTATAGAACGCTTGAGCCGGATGCATTGAAAGGTGCACGTCCGGTTCTTAGAAGAGGGAGAGCGAGTAATCGCTCTTTCTTATTCGACAGATCTATAGTTTCAAGACCAGCTACGATGCAAACAACTGCAAAAGAAATTATCAAAGGATTAACTAATTTCTTTTGGAAATTAATGTTTAAGCCCCCTAAAAATAGAAAAGATGATGTTTTCCTATTGGTTATTGGTTAAGTGAGGAATATAGATTCTTTCTCATTATAAAATAAATGGAAATTATCATAATGTATCCACCAGCTATATTAAGAGAATAAGGAATGGTAATTTTAAATAAGAAAGTAATTATTGTTATAAAGAGCCACAGAATATAGCCTATTAATGAGCTTTTCATACCGACGATGTCACTATTTTTTTCAATTCTGTTCATATTCTTACTATAAAATAAATAGTGTCCAAAAATCAAAAAAAATAAAATAAGACCTATCCCAAGCCATTGATCTACTTGACCCCAATATTGAGCCTTGGTTATTTCGTTGCCATTTACAACTGTCATTTCTGAAAAAAATGACAGTTTTATATTATATATAAATATGAGCCAAGAATAAAATAATACAACTCCAAATAAAACTCCGGCTACTTCCTGAGTTTTATTTGAAATCGAGGTCGTATCTTTCATACAATAAAACCTCTCAATAATTCAATTTGAGTCTATATAATTAAATTACATTAAATGTTTCCAAAGATATGTTATATAAATTGTAAAGTTTTTAACTAGAGTTTTTAACTAGATCATTAACAATTTATGTTTAATTGCTGTCAGTATTTTCGAGGAGAATAAAGCACCTTGAGACTTTATAATGGTTTTTTCCTGAAAACCACGATTCAGAATACACTTTAAGGTTCCTCTTCCGAAACTTCTGTAATTGTAGTTTCTGTAGTCCATTCAGGCAATTCATCCACCTTTTCAATCGATTTCACGGTCTCATTTGGCGTGTCAATAGTTATCATGTAGAATTCTCCACCTGTCATTTGCGAATGAATGGATATTACGGACCCATTCAGGGAATCAGCTTCTCTACAGAGCTTTTCCTCGGAAACATCCGGTCCAAGGTTTTTTAATGTACCGTTTTGCAGCTCAACAGTTACTTCGTGAATATACCAGCCGTTAATCTGGATATATGCTACAGATTCCCCTGTTTCATTGAAGATGAAACCTATGCCTGAATAATTTCCTTTTGTCAGGTTTTGGAAATCGCTATCATTCTCATAGATTTCATGTAATACTTGTGAAGCAGGTTTCCTGTCGATTCCTCCAAAGTCATCAGCGTCATTCATACCCAGGGGAAAATCACCGGATTCATAGAGGGATAAAAGAAAAATTGCCGAGAAAAAACCGATAACTATCAGCGAAAATAATTTACTTCCATCCAGGATTATCCCTCTTTGACCTTTGCCTTTAACATTCTGTACCTTACTTTTCGAGTTCTAGAAATCTGGCACATTACCTATTTTTTCTGAACTAAGCAGGTGTGCCCTTAAAACGAAAAATGGGTGAAAAAGATAAGCTATCCAGAATGGCATCTTTTACATTTTACACGCAGCATATTTTACACCTTAAAAGACTCAACCCATTCCGGCCTTTCAGGAGGGTTATTTTTCAGCATATCTCTCCATTCTTCATCTGTCAACCTCTGTCCTGAGGGCTGCCAAAACTCATAATAGCTTATTACAGGGCCTGCTCCCAGCACAATCCTGCCATCGGGCTGTTTATAGGCTACTACTATCAGATTCAGTTTTCCGGTCCCTTCTTCCAAAACTCCATCAGGGGAAGTATAGACATCCGCAACCAGAATGGATCTCTGAGACATTATATCCACATTCTCAAGCATTGGAGAGATGTTTTGATCAAAATTCCTGATGAACTCATACTCTTCTTCTGTCAACTCTTTATTTTCGAGCTCTTTAATCGAGATTTCCAGTAGTTTTTCAAGGGTGTTTTCAAGAGTTGTAAAGTCTTTATCCGACTGCTTATCAAGAACTTTCATTTCAGCCAGCCCGTTATGTGCCATTTTTGTAAGGGCAAGCATTCTGGCATAAAATTCTGGAACTGGCTCCACATAGCCCTGAACAGGTTTTTCTTCTGGGTTATAGGATGCACCTGTAAAGTACATCTGCTTTGCATAGAGAATAGTATCGTGCCTGAGCTCGGCCCAGGAAGCAAGGGCTGTGTTAAGCTGTTTATCTTCCCAGGCTTCAGTCTGCATGAAGGTAGGATAGCCCTCAGGATAGTTTACAAGAAGAGGCTTTAAAGCGTACAGTTGAGCCCAGTAAAGATTTTTATTCCAGTCCTCTTCATCAAAAGCTCCAAATTCATTTTCCAGAGATGTGTGGGCTTTTTTGTATTCTTCATTTTCGGAAATACCCTGGTTTTTCAGGTGTTCTCTGGCCCTTTCGGAACCGAGGAGATCCATAATGTTCAGGGCAGGAGGATGGAGTTTCCGGAGGATATAGGAATCCGGAGTGTAGCGCTGACCCATGAACCTGAATCCTTTTGTAGCCTCAAGAGTTTCGTTTTCAGTTTCAGAGCCTGCCTGAATTATTTTCCCTGTTCCGCCGTAGATTTTTGGGCTTTCATATTTTTCAAGTTCGGTTTTCAGTGCTGTAAGACTTTCGTTGTCGAAGCTTACTCCGGTTCTATCATTCCCAAAAACAGTGTTTATAGCTTTTGCATATTCATAGGGTCCAAGGTCGTCGGAAAAACCGACATAAAAAGCAGTCACATTATAAATTCTATTCCATATAGTCTGGAGGTTTTTATCTTTGTCAAAATGATCAGAAATTAAAAGAGCCTGTATGGTCTGAATTTTCGCTTCATTTTCCGAGCTTTCTGCAGCAATCGCGTCTGACTGAAGGAGCATACTTATTCTACCGTGCCACATCATGGCTTTAAAGTAGTTCTTCAGTTTCTCTGAGTTTGTGTAGTGCCCCCGTGGTAGGTACTGAGAGTAATCTTCACTATACTTGAAGAACGGAGAAGACGCAAAACCTTCGTGAGCTTCTATCAGGTTCAGTTCGGCTTCAACATCATCTTTTACAAATGAAGGGATTTCTACACTGTAATCTTTCGCGTCCCCAGAATTGAAGGGTGTAGCTTCCACTGCAACTCTGGAATCTTCTGTTATCTGTTCAGGTTTTGGTTCAAGAAGGCTCAAAGCCACGGCAAAGTATGCAACATTTCTTCTTGCAGCTTCTTTTTCTACCCCTGACGTGCTGTTATAATCCTCTACAGAGGCTTCAAGGAAAGCTCTGTCAAGTTTCCACAGGTCGTCGTAAAACTCCTCTTCTTCTACTCTTTTTAGTGTCTCATCAAACTGGATGTGATAAAGGTGAAGAAGAGAATCCGATGTGATAAAAATAGGAATATCAGCCACTTTCAGATCTTTGTAAGTTTCATTTACCAAAGTCTGCCCTAATGTAAGCGGATTTTCAGCAGTTCCATTTTCAATTACAACAAACCCATTTGTGTACAGTAAGTTCCTGCTTTCGTTTGTTAGGGGAATCTTTTGGATGAAACTATTATAATTTGTAATTTCCGAAGCCTGTAGCGGCAGAGAATAGGTGGGAACTACAGCCTCGAACTGCAAATTTTCTTTACTGTAATATTTGGAAAATGAGCTTTGCTTTTCAAGAGTATTCTTGGTCTTTTCTGAGAGGTTTTCCCTATGAACAGTTTCTACTGTAACATTGTATGAACTGTTCTGGTTGCCTGTTACTTCATCCAGTTTTGATTCTTTTACTGGTTCTCGACTGCTGTCAATACAGCCGGATCCAGATATAAATGTCGTCCCCAGCAAAAAAATAACTATCAATACCCTTATTTTCAAGCAAAATCCCCTACATTTTGATTTTAGTTTTAGGAAGTAGGCTTAAAAAATAAAAGATTTAAATAATCATTAAACCTGTAGTTTACTCTATTCTTTAAAAACTACAGGAACTCCAATAAACTTCTGAGCCAAATTTAACTCCTGTTTATTTTCCAGGAGCAGGATCATGCAAGCCTTAAATAATTGCAAAGCTAACATAACCGTGCCTCTAGTGTCATGGCAATTTAATTATTGAGTATAATCTTTGGTGGCTTCTTAACAGCATATAATGATTCTGAACTTATTAGATGACCAATAACTAAATTTTCTTGACACTAGGCACAATGGGGTTCAAATCTACTCTGGAAGGTTTGCTTGAACTCCATTAAGTATATTCAAAAGCATGTTATATAAATCGTAAAGTTTTTAACCAGATCATTAAACAATCCGTGCTTAAGTTATTATTGCGTTTTTCAATAGTAATACCTAACATGCAAATTGTTTGATAACTTGCACAGAAAGTACGTATGTTCATAGATACTGAAACTAAAAACGAAAAAAATAGGTGAAAAAGATTAACAACTATCCAGAATATCACCTTTTACACCTTAAAAGACTCAACCCATTCCGGCCTTTCAGGACAGTTGTTTTCGAGTATTTTTACTCTCCATTCTTCATCTGTCAATCTCTCTCCTGGGGGCTGCCAGAACTCATAATAGCTCATTACAGGTCCTGCTCCGAGCACAATCCTGCCATCGGGCTGTTTATAGGCTACTACTATCAGATTCAGTTTACCGGTTCCTTCTTCCAGAACTCCATCAGGAGAAGTATAGACATCCGCAACCAGAATGGAGTCCTGAGATTTTATATCCACATTCTCAAGCATTGGAGATATGTTTTGATCGAAATTTCTGATGAACTCATACTCTTCTTCTGTCAACTCTTTATTTTCGAGCTCTTTAATCGAGATTTCCAGTAGTTTTTCAAGGGTGTTTTCAAGAGTTGTAAAATCTTTATCCGACTGCTCATCAAGAACTTTCATTTCAGCCAGCCCATTATGTGCCATTTTTGTAAGGGCAAGCATCCTTGCATAGAATTCAGGCACTGGCTCCACATAGCCCTGAACAGGTTTTTCTTCTGGTGGTACCTGGGGAGGACCTAAAAAGTACTCCTGCTTTGCATAGAGAATAGTATCATGCCTGAGCTCAGTCCAGGAAGCAAGGGCTGTGTTAAGCTGTTTATCTTCCCAGTCTTCAGTCTGCATAAATGTAGGATAGCCCTCGGGATAGCTTACAAGAAGAGGCTTTAAAGCATACAGTTGAGCCCAGTAGAGATTTTTGTTCCAGTCCTCTTCATCAAAAGCTCCAAATTCATTTTCCAGAGATGTGTGAGCTTTTTTGTATTCTTCATTTTCGGAAATATTCAGGCTTTTCAGGTGTTCTCTGGCCCTTTCGGAACCGAGGAGATCCATAATGTTCAGGGCAGGAGGATGGAGTTTCCGGAGGATATAGGAATCTGGAGTGTAGCGCTGACCCATGAACCTGAATCCTTTTGTAGCCTCAAGAGTTTCGTTTTCAGTTTTTGAGCCTGTCTGAATTATTCCTCCTGTTCCGCCATAGATTTTTGGGCTTTCATATTTTTCAAGTTCGGTTTTCAGTGCTGTAAGACTTTCGTTGTCGAAGCTTACTCCGGTTCTATCATTTCCAAAAACAGTATCCAGAACTTTTGCATATTCATAGGGCCCAAGGTCATCGGAAAAACCGACATAGAAAGCCGTCACGCTGTAGATTCTATCCCATTTAATCTTAAGGTCTTTGTCCCTGTCAAAATGGTCAGAAATTAAAAGAGCCTGTATGGTCTGAATTTTCGCTGCATTTTCCGAGCTTTCTGCAGCAATCGCGTCTGACTGAAGGAGCATACTTATTCTACCGTGCCACATCATGGCTTTAAAGTAGTTCTTCAGTTTCTCTGAGTTTGTGTAGTGCCCCCGTGGTAGGTACTGAGAGTAATCTTCACTATACTTGAAGATCGGAGAAGACGCAAAACCTTCGTGAGCTTCTATCAGGTTCAGTTCGGCTTCAACATCATCTTTTACAAATGAAGGGACTTCTACACTGTAATCTTTCGCATCCCCAGAATCGAAGGGTGTAGTTTCCCCGGCAACTCGGGAATCTTCTGTTATCTGTTCAGGTTTTGGTTCAAGAAGGCTCAAAGCCACGGCAAAGTATGCAACATTTCTTCTTGCAGCTTCTTTTTTTGCCCCTAACGCGCTGTCATAATCCTCTATGGAGTCTTCAAGGAGAGCCTTGTCAAGTTTCCACAGGTCGTCGTAAAACTCCTCAGCTTCTACCCTTTTTAGCGTCTCATCAAACTGGATGTGGTAAAGGTGAAGAAGAGAATCAGATGTGATGAAAATAGGAATATCAGCCACTTTCAGATCTTTGTAAGTTTCATTTACCAGAGTCTGCCCTACTGTAAGTGGGTTTTCAGAAGTTCCATTTTCGATTACAATAAAACCGTTTTTGTATAGTAAATCCCTGTCTTCGTTCGTCAGTGGAATCTTTTGAGCAAACTGATAATAATTTGAAATTTCGGAATCCTGTAGAGGTAAAGAATAAGTGGGAACTGCAGCCTCGAACTGCAGATTTTCTTTATTGTAATATTTGGAAAAGGAGCTTTGCCCTTCAAGTTTAAGGGCATTTTTGCTCTTTTCAGAGGAGTTCTCTATAAAAACGTCTTCTTCGGTGGAATTAAATGAACTAGCCTGATTGTCTGTTTCGTCCTCAAGGTTTGTCTCATTAACTGGCTTTGTTTCATTAACTGGCTCACTGCTACTGTCAATACAACCTGATCCTAGTATCAATAGTATCGCCAGCAGGCAGACAAATATCAGTAACCTTATTCTCAAGTACAATTCCTCACACTCTGATTTATTGTTTAGCAGAAAAATTATGAGAAAAATTAACAGTTCAGTAACTCTTGTAAGTTGACTCGCTGCTGCAAAGAATTACAATTAACCAGTTGAAAACCAAAATTTATGGGATGAAGAGAAACATTGTAATTTGAAACTTTTTTAATTATACACTTAAAGAATATTTGAAATTTCTTATATATATTTATTCCTTTTATGAATTTTTATCAGTTGATTAATATTCATTATATCGATCAGCTTTTTACCTAAAATAATGAGGTATCAGAGTTTTAGTAAACGTTAATAATTCTATTTACTTACAGTAAATAATCTTAATAGTTCTCTCTTGACTGAGCAATAAAATTGGCAAAATGATACCAACGTACACGCCCGAAAGAGGATAAAACAACATACTGTATGTAGAAGAATTAAACAGTAAAGTAAGAAAAAGTATGTAGAGATAGCGATAGGAAATGGACGAAGCCAAGAATACTGAAAAATCGAAAAAGTTATTTTTAGTGAACCCTTGTTTTGTTTAATGTCAAAAGAATATCTAAGTTGGGATAAATTTATTGTGACAAAAATTCCCTCAAGTGTCAAATTGGACCCTATAATTTATGAATATATAAAAAAAGATCATTTGATTCTTGATATTGGCTGTGGTTATGGGAAAATTTCCCTTCAACTTGCTTTTCAAGGTTTTTATGTGGAAGGAATAGACATTAATGAAACTGGAATACTTGCTGCACAGGAAAGTGCAAGAAAACTAAACCTGGATAATAAAGCACATTTCAGAGCTGGAGATGCTACAGATCTACCATATATGGAAGATAAATTTGATGTTGTTATCATGCATGGACTTTTGACCATTATTGTGGATAAAATTGATAGAAACAAAATTATACAGGAAGTTTATAGGGTTCTAAAACCAGAAGGGCATTTATATATTGTAGACTTTGGTCAAACCTGGCATTCTGATATATACAGAGAAAGATATCTGAAAGATTTCCCTATAACAAAGGAAGAAGGATCTTTTTTAGTTTATAATAAAGATACAGGGGAAACAGAATACATTGCACATCATTATACAGAAAAAGAATTGATTTTTCTTTTAGTAAATAATGGATTCAAAGTAGATTATTTTGAGACTAAAGAATTTGTTTCAAGATCGGGAAATAAAGTAAATGGGTTTGTTATAATATCAAAAATTTGAGTATAAATAAAAAATTTAAGTAGAGGTGAATAAATAAAAATAATCAGATCTAAACTCAAAAACTACGTCTTAAAATCTTGATTTTGAAATAATCAATCGAGATTCCAACCAGGAAAGTAATTATGAAACTCTTATGATATGTGAATAAATATGGGTTTTTGGAGATAAGCTCTTGATTTATATTCATTTGAGATACTTTCATTACCAAACTCAGAATCTTTACTGTCTGAGTTATTGAGCTCTCCAGTGTTTTTCTCCAAATACAGATAGGTTTGATGGTTCTTCAGCAAGTCCATCAGTACTATACTCTAAAATCTCATATTCTAAAATCTCCATTTTCTTGAACGCATCGGATGAATACACAACATGAACGACTTTTTCATTGTGTGTTATGTTGGTTTGCTGTATCATCTTCATTCTAGCAGAGTTCTCGGATTAATAAACCCGCTCCTGAGCATATGGTCAGCAATCACAAGAGCAACCATAGCTTCGGCAACCGGAACCATGCGTGGAGGTATTGTGGGATCATGCCGGCCTTTTATTGCAATTTCAGTATTTTCCAGGGTTTTGAGGTCAACTGTCTGCTGAACTTTTCCTATGGACGGGGTTGGCTTTACTGCTGCCCTGCAGACAATGTCCAGGCCGGTTGAAATTCCTCCTAGAATCCCGCCTGCGTTATTGCTCGAAGTGGTTATTTTTCCTTCCTCGATCCGGAAAGGATCGTTCATTTCACTTCCGCGCAGGCGAGCAGCTTCAAATCCGGCTCCAATTTCAAAGCCTTTGACGGCAGGAATACTCATAAGAGCTTTTGCAAGGTCTGCGTCCAGCCGGTCAAAGACTGGTTCTCCAAGGCCGGAAGGCACACCTCTTATAATAAGCTCGACAATGCCCCCAATACTATCTCCTTCCTGTCGAAGGGCCGCAACTTTCTCAAGCATTTTTCCGGCAGCCTCAAGATCGGCACAGCGCACAGGGGTTTTTTCTACATTTTCACGAATTTCTTCAAAAGACAGAGGCTTTGCGCGGATAGCTCCGAGTTCAAGCACATGTCCAGCAATTTGTATTCCGAATATGGAAAGCAGGAGTTTTGCAAGAGCTCCGCCTGCGACTCTGCCTATTGTTTCCCGGGCTGAAGACCTGCCTCCACCACGGTGGTCTCTCATTCCATAACGAGCCATATACGTAAAATCGGCATGTCCAGGCCTGGGAGTGTCTTTAATGGCATCATAAGCCGAAGATCTAGCATCCGAGTTCCAGACAAGCATAGAAACAGGAGTGCCCGTACTCATCCCTTCAAAAATTCCCGAAAGAATTTCCACTCTATCAGCCTCATGCCGTGGAGTTGAAACCTCACTCTGCCCCGGGCGCCTCCTGTCCAGTTCTTTCTGAATATCAGCCTCGGAGAAAGGAAGCCCTGCAGGCAGTCCGTCTACTACGACACCTACAGCCCTGCCGTGGGATTCACCCCAGGTAGTAATTCGAAACATCTGCCCGAAAACGTTTCCAGCCATGCATCTTAACTGGTTTTTTTGCTATTTGATCCTTGGGGTCGCTGGGAAGAGGGTTCAAGATGTACAACCACATCAGAGACATCTTTGTATTCGCTCTTCAGCTTTTTGCTGACTTTATGAGCAATAAGGTGTGCGTCCTCAAGTGGCATATCCGACTGGACAAGCAGGTGCATATCAATCTTGATATCCCCCATACTCCCTCGAGTCCGGATTTTATGGCAGCCCTTTACTCCTTCAACTCCCATAACCAGGTCACAAATTTCTTTCTCTTCAATTCTGGACATATCCAGAAGGACCCTTGAACCTTCTTTAATAATCCTGTACCCGGCCCTGAAAATGATAAAAGCAATTACTATAGCTATTAAAGGGTCCATGAGGGAGAAACCGAGCTCTACGGCAGCAAGACTTACTATTACAGAGAGGGAGACATAAATGTCACTTTTTGTGTGCATGGAGTCTGCGATAAGAACCTGGCTTCTAAGAAATTCACCCTGGTTATATTCGTATCGTGTTACCAGATAGTTAATACACATCGTCCCGAGAATTATGAGAAAACTTATAGCTGTGACCTCTGGCACGCTCGGTGAAAGGAAACGGTTGAGAGCGCTTCGTAAAATTTCAACACCTACAAAAATCAAAAGTAAAGCGATAAAAATAGAGGCTACAGTTTCATACTTTCGATGTCCGTAAGGATGCTCGACATCAGGTGGGCGGTCTCCAATAAAACTTCCAGCCAGTCCTACAATATTGGATAAACCATCAAAAAGGGAGTGATAGCCGTCTGCAGTCATACTCAATGTGCTGGTCAAGGTTCCGTAAATGATTTTAGCAAACGCAACTGCAAGGTTCAGAAATAGTACATAGATAAGAACTTGTTGTACTTTTTTGAATCTCTGTAACGTTGATCTGACCCCCCTACATCGAATGCTCAAAACCGGAAAACAGACGGCGAATAAAACAATTAAGAAAATTAATCCTGAGAGAATTAATTCGGTTGAAGACTATCAAGAAGCTATCAATGATATACTGACTTATTTTCATATAAAATTCTCCGTTTTAAAAAACGCACATGAAATTCTTCGAATAACATGCACAAAGAAATGAAAGTACTCTCTACCCTACCTTTTTTACCTCTCAACTCCATCATTATCTTGGGCAGGAAAGGGTTGTACCTATTTCGGTTCTTGAAACCGTCAAAAAACTAACCAGTGAATTGCCATCGAAGGTTCAAATGTGACCTTGATCACGGATGCCAAATTGCCTTTGAGACAATCACACTGCCCATACAAAATATGGGATAATGTAAATTGGCAGGAATAATAAACAAAGCTTGCGGTTTAGACATCCATAAACAATTTTTAATTGCTACAATTCTTAGTATATTTGGTGAGAAAAAACAACTGCGTTTTGAGAGGACTGAAAAAGACATTTTATCGCTTAAAAAGTTGGTTATTACAGAGAAATGTGATGTTGTTGCATGTGAATCAACAAGCGATTTTTGGGTTCCGATTTATGATTCACTGATCAGTCACCTAACTGTTATAGTTGGAAATGCTCGTGACATGAAGGCATTTACCCACAAAAAAACGGACACGATCGACTCTGAGTTTATTGCACAACTTGCCTTGAATAATATGATCAAGCCTTTAGAGTTTTTTTGAAAAATCAAAGAGAATTCAGATCATACATTCGCCTTCGTCACAAGCTTGTACAAAAAAGGACAGATATAAAAAATGTGGCTCATGCGATTCTCGCCTCTGAAATGTTTCGTCTCAATGATGTGCTTACCGATATTTTTGGTAAAAATGGAATAATAATTTTATCTGGAATTTCTTCCGGTAAAAATGTAGATCAGATCATCGAGAGCCTCTCTCCAAATGTTCGCAAAAAAAGTGATAAGATAAGAGAGTTATTGATCGTGAAATGTCTTTAAGCGCTGCAATCAGGATTCAAACCTGTTTAAGCTTTATAAAAAATATTGATGAGCAGATCAACATCTTAGAAGCAGAAATTTTCCGGTACGCCTATACAAACCATAACCGTGAAATGAAACTTTTAATATCGTCTCCAGATGTTGGTGAAAATTGTTGAGAGTGAGGAGTTCTCGGTTGATGAAAGGATCTCAATAATTAGCGAAATTTTCGCTATTGTATAGAAAGAGGAACCTGACATTACATAAAGACATAGAATCCTCAAGTTCACATTTCGGACCCTGGCTCAAATTAAACAGGACTAAAATGTGATGTTGGAGTCCAATATAATCAGAAATTTTAAACGAGGGCCCAGAGTGCGAAATCAGAGGTACTTTCATGCCAAATAGGCTCTAATAATCCTTCTTTTCTGTTTAAAGTCTAAAAAATCGGAAACTATAATCCATTTTATTTTTTTAATTTTATAAAACTTCACCCATTTTGAGCGTATGCTTAATGGGCACACTAACCTCAGCTCTATTCTTCAAAAGATCCTTAGTGTCCTTGTGGTCACCAATAACAGGAGCCTCTAAAATACTATACCTGCCTTCTTCTAAGAATATTACATAAAAAGGAAAAATTAATGATTACTTCCTTTCAAGAAATTCTATGAAAGAATCTAAATTCTGCTCTTTCATTTGAATACAAAAATCATTATTTTTGTCTATGTTTTGATACTGTTCGTACATGGAATTTAATTGATTATACATTGTTGAGTTTACTGATTTATACCATTGTGCATAATCGTGAATTATGTTAACAGACATCGGACACAATAACAACGTTAAACCAAATCCTGCTTCATCATCCTGAAATATTACAAAAGGGAACGTTCTACATGCTTCCGACCTGTTATCGTATATTCTACATTTTGAATTTATCAGTAATGGGCACTGTTCGACGGCATTTATTGCTTTATAACATCCTTCCAACTCTGATTTTACCGCATTCGATTTTAAAATATTCGCACTTTCTCTATCTACATATTTTAAGATGTTCTCATATTCTTTTCTATGAAAATCAATAATATGATGTTTGCAGCAACTCGCATTACATAATTCAGGACAGCTATAATGTTTAAGTATGCTTTGAGTTTTTGAGAGTAACCAGTCGTGTTTTTCAAAACGTTGTCTTCGATCCATGACTAAGCCTCTTAAACTTCCTTTTTCCACTTCTCATAAAGTCTTTTTCTACGTCTCATAAAGTCTTTTTCTTTCCTGTGCTTCCTTTACTACTCTCAATAATGTCTCTATTCTCCCTGCTTCAAGAATAGAAATCATAAGAGACGGGTCCTTCTTATCTGCTCATGTAATTAATTACTCCGGGGATTTGCCAGTATATTCAATGTAAATCGCCAGTGCTCTTACGTAAGTGTTCTGTTGTTTTTTTGGGATTTGTTGTATCAATCCACTCTATGAATATATGATCATGTTTTAGTGCCGCAAACTTGAATTTAATATCTTCTTTACGGAACATTAGTTACCCTGGATATAATGTCTTAAGCGAGATATAGACAAAGGACTCCCTAAGGTTTATGTACTATAACCTCTGGAACCCGGCAAAAAAGAGAATAGATCACAGGCAAATAAAGACGGGTGGCTTCCAGATAAAGAATCCAGCCATAAAGTTTATCTGTGAGTATTGTATTTAGGTAAGTCGCAGTATTTTCCAATTGCCTCGTTGGCTCAGCCCGGTAGAGCGAGTGACTTGTAATCACTAGGTCGCGTGTTCAAATCACGCACGGGGCTTCTTACTATTTTTTGTTCAAAGCACCTTTCAATTCTGTTTTTCTTTAATGCTTAATGTATTTATATCCAGATATAGTCCTATTTATATCAGATATAGTCCTAGATTTTTATTTCGTGCTCTCATGCCCCTTCTTTAAGCTCGTATTAAGGAATTTCAAGAATTTTTTCGCTTTTCTATCAACATTCAAAAAGTTATCAGGGTAGTAAAAGGTGGTGGACTTAAGATCAAATATATAGGACTAAATTTAGTCTAGATAAAATCTGAAGCAGCTTGTCAGTGTAGACCAACAAACACTATTACGTAGTTTTTTTCTCAACCCGCCAACCAGACTTAAGATATAGTTTCTTCTTCTTTGTTTTCACTTGTTGAATCTGGAACTATATGTAGGGATGCTGAGTCCGCCATATACTGGTTTTCTTTGCGATACAGGTTTGAAGATCTTTGTCAAACGCACATGAAATTCTTCAAATAACAGGCACAAAGAAATGAAAGTACTTTTCACCTATCCTTTTTTGACTATAGATACCATCATTATCTTGGGCAGTAAGGTTGTCCTTGTTTCGGTTTGTGTTTTCGCACTTCGTTTCCACACGCTCAGCTGCGTTTTCCGTTTTACAGAATTCCATGTGGTTTTAAAATAATATTTGCGTCATAAGTTGTAGTTATTTTTATTATGTAATTATTTGAGAATCGATGCACTAGTCGATTGGCATCGTTCCAAAATAATTAATTCAGCTGCTAGAATCAACCTTTATGCAAGCGTATAAACATAAGTAAAAGAAAAGATGAGGAGTTTAACTCCTCACATATTGGTGATATTTTCAGGCTACATCTTTAATTGTGCTCAGTAACTCATCTTGACTAACAGTTTCATCAGGTCTTACAGCTTTTCCATCATCAGTTAATTTGAACTTACCCTGTACATATCCTGTAACTACAAAATGTTCAGAACCAACATCCTTAGTGTATGGGTAAGTATCATTGGATAAATAGAGTAAAACCTTTTCATCAGGTTTGAAACTAGGTTCAATATCTGATGTCATAGTAATATTTCCAATTGTTCCACCAACCACTCTCACAGTAACTTCATTGGAAGATAGCGGATTTTTAAGGTATTTATCTACACTTATAATGATATCAGTGTAGATGAGTTCGCCTCGTTTGATCTTCTCAGTAAATGACTTATTCGTCTGTTCAGTGTTCCATTTAGGTGTAAGAATTTCCTTAACTTTACCTATTATAACGGTATCAGCGTGGTTATTTAGGTCATCATAAGTGTATTCCTCAAGTGATCCACTTATGCCAATAGTTCTTAGTTTATCAGTATCAACGTTGTTTGAGGGTTTATCTATATTGGTTGCTTCTGAATAATCAGGTTGTTCTACTGTTTTGAGAATAGCTTGTGATGAATCAGATAGCGTTAAAAAACCTACCATCAGCAAAAAAAGTACTCCAACCAAAATAACACCATATTTTGCATTATTTCTTATAGTCACAGCAAACCACCACCCTTTAGTAAATAGATTTGATACATTTATGTCGTCTGAATGAAGAGAAAGTTTCCAGATATCACCTGCTGCTATCCCTTGAATCATTGTTGCCCAAGCAACAATAGAATGTCCTAAGCCTAAACCATGTCCAAATTCATGAGTAGCTACACTCTGAACATCAAACTTTCCAGATTTCCCATTTGAAGCGGTAGACCAAGCCTTATTACTGTTAAATTCTATGTAAAAACTGTTAAATACATCGCTAGGTTCGGGCGGATATGGAAAGCGCACCTGAACTCCATAAACTATATTAATTTAATTTGTTATAAATTTATAGAGTGGAATGTGAAATTATGTTATTTTTATGTTATTTTGAATCTGAAATTGGCTATTCACCTTTGATTGTTCAAGAATTTATACAGAAATTATATTATAGGATGTAACGCCCTGACTCACATTCAAGGATATACTGAAGCCAGAGAGCAAAATCGGAGTGATAGTTCGGGAGCTTGAAGTCGAATACCAAGAACTACATCTTCTGAGCAATGCGAAAAAATTGAATAATTAGCAAAATGGATATATGCAGATCAGATGCATTTAGTGTGTAATAGCAAATCAACAAAAAAGAGGGCTTTAAACACTCGATTCTATGGGTTTTCGAGTATAAAATCAAGTCTCATTGGCTCAGCCCGGTAGAGCGAGTGACTTGTAATCACTAGGTCGCGTGTTCAAATCACGCACGGGGCTTCTGAATTTTTGTTCAAATCATCTTTCAATTCTGTTTTTCTTCAATGCTTAATGTATTCATATATACAGATATAGTCCTGTTTATATACAGATATAGTCTTAGATTTTTATTTCGCACTCTCAGGTCTCTTTTTTAATCCCGTTTTAAGGAATTTCTAGTATTCTTTTCGCTTTCCTCATCATGCTCCTTAAATTAAATTGTTTATATATGATTTGTTGAAGCAAGAGATTTATCGAAATACTCTTCAAAGGAAAACTTAAAAATCTGTTATATTGTCCTAATTTTCGTTAATGAATAATATTAAGGAAAAAATATTCTTATTGATTTATCTATCCCCCTATTATCTAATTAAATATAACAGCGTGAAAACATTTAAATTAATTTACATAAAAAGCGATTTACCTAAAATAAATTAGAAAGTTAACTGCTTGGATAGGCCTTAAGCATGCTTTCTATCAGCTAGTCAGTCCAACGACTCGTTCCCGTTCAATTATGAGATCATTCAAAAGGGCCGTTCCTGTTTGGAAAAGAAAGGAAGATACGCTGAAAGGCATGAATTGTCACGAATTAAGGGGAGAATAAATGTATGCATTCATCAGAGAAATATCTAGAAGTACCACTTGATTTCAGTCCCGAAAAAATGAATAGCTCTTTTGCGGAGTTCAAGAAGAATTATCCGGAGTTTGAAACAACGCACATTCTCGATGAGCTAAGGGACCTTGAATACGCACGCCTGGACTGGCATGATCAAATATATCTGGATTATACAGGTGGAGGACTATACGCTAACAGTCAGCTTCTAAAACATATGGAATTACTTCAGTGCAATATTTTTGGAAATCCTCATTCCGACAATCCGACTTCAATAGCTATGACAAAGCTTGTGGAACGGGCCAGAATTAAAATATTAAGCTTTTTTAATGCGTCTTCTGATGAATATGTAGCTATTTTTACTCCCAATGCTACAGGTGCCCTCAGGTTAGTAGGAGAAGCCTATCCGTTCGAAAAAGGAGATAGGTATTTGTTAACCGTAGATAATCATAACTCCGTCAATGGCATTAGAGTTTTTGCAGAAAGTAAAGGAGCTTCCGTAAGTTACATTCCTATGATTTCCCCTGAGCTGAGAGTGGATGAAGAAAAGCTGGAGTTTTATCTTGACCAGGCCAGACCTGAGAGAAACAACCTGTTTGCTTATCCTGCCCAATCCAACTTTTCGGGAGTGCAGCATCCCCTGGATTGGATTGAGAAAGCCCGGAAAAAAAGCTGGGATGTCTTGCTGGATTCTGCTGCCTTCGTACCTACTAACCGCCTTGACTTGAGTCAGTGGCACCCTGATTTTGTCTCAATTTCATTTTACAAAATTTTTGGCTACCCAACTGGTCTCGGCTGTCTTATTGTCCGAAAAGATGCTTTGAATAAACTAAAGAGGCCCTGGTTTTCCGGGGGTACTATCAGCATAGTTTCTGTCCAGAAGGAAAACTGGTATTGCCTTCATCAGGGCACTGAAGCCTTTGAGGCCTTTGAAGACGGCACTGTCAATTATCTCAGCATACCTGCCCTGGAAATAGGATTGAAGCACATAGAAGGGATTGGTGTGGATGTTATTCACAAAAGAGTGATGTGCCTTACCGGCTGGCTGCTGGATAAGATGCAGGCTCTGGAGTATCCCAATGGCCAGGCTCTGGTAAAGATTCACGGCCCATCCGGACTTGGGAGACGGGGAGGGACAATTGCTTTTAACCTCTACCATGCAGACGGAACGCCTTTTGATTGTCAGACAGTTCAGGAGGCTGCAAATAAGGCAGGCATCTCTTTAAGAACCGGCTGTTTCTGTAATCCTGGAGACGGTGAAGTAAGTCATAATATCACCAGAAAAGAAATGGCTTCATGCTTTGAGAATTTGAAACCTTCCAGCAGGTACCCCTATGGCTCAGATTGCAAGAACCAGGAATCCTGCCTTGCTGTAAAAACTAAAATGTCAAGCATACGTGTATCGCTTGGTCTTGTGACAAACTTCTCAGACGTCTATCGATTTATGAACTTCCTTCAAGGACTGATGCATGAACCGGAGATTAGAGTTCTGAAAGCAGAAAAGGTAAAGCGAAGAGTATTCCTGAACAGAGGACCATAAATAAGAAGTATGCAAGAATATTTTTTCTGAACTATATCCATTCTGATTCAATTACTCAAAATGTGTCGCTTGAAATTGCCTGATTAGAAATAATTTTTGAAAGACTAAACACTTGTTAGAGAGTTGATAAGCTTCTCTAAAAAATTAAGCACTTGATACTTCAGTACTTGATATTTCAGTACCTGCTTATGCTTTCCTATATTTCAGCAGAAATTCACAACAAGTGGCAGATATTTGAGAGATAAGAATGACTGCATCGAATAGTTGGGGAAAAACTGTAGTTTATACTGTATTAATACTCTGCCTGATCAGTTTTCTGTTGACAGTACATGCTGGATATGAGTATTATAGCAACAATACAGACGACAAAATTCTGGAAAAGGCAAAGGGAGATGCATATAACAAAGCCAACGTTGTTTTGGAAAATATATCGGGCGAACTTAATTCGACGAGTCTCCTTACTGAAGGAATTGCAAAAGAATTGCGTTCTGGAGAACTAAAAAATGATTCCATTATCAGGCAGCATATCCTGGATAAAATGAAGGGAAATCCAAATATTTACAGCATTGTCATTGCGTATTCCCCTGACTATTATGGGAAGCTTCATTCACTTCATTTAAAAAAGAATGGTTCAAATATCCTGGATTCTCCAATCCTGTATGACTATACGAACAATAGCGAAGAAACAACGACCTGGTATAATAGTGCCATAAAAAAGAAGTGTGGAGTCTGGAACCGGCCTTATTTCGGGATCGCAGATGGTACTTATCTGATAGATTATTCGACTCCATTTTATCTTGAAGAATTCAAAAATGGGAGCGAGGTTGCAGGAGTTGTGTGTGCGAGCCGTTCTATTGAAGGAATAAGGACGCAGATAGGAGGCCTTGATCTTGGAAATACGGGTTATGGTTTTATCTTCTCTGAGGATGGCTTGATCGTTTCCTATCCTATTCAGGATTATCTACTCAGAAATATTCACAAACTGGCAAAAGAAGACACTGAACTTAACCTTATAAGCGATAACATAAGCAAAAACATGACAGACCGAGTTGTAGAAAATGATCGTACAGAGCAATCTTCCTGGGTATTTTACAAAAATATCCTTTCTACAGACTGGATAATGGGGACTGTCCTTCCTCAAGAAGAAATTTTGCTGAACAAAGATATAGAGCAGGATCGCTCTATTATTCAGGTCATGCTTTTAACTTTTGCTTTTTTATTCTTCCTGTCCCTATTTTTTGTTTCCATTTACAGGTATGACGACAGAAGTCTCTGGCTGTTAGCTCTTGTTTTTTCATCTCTCTGCATCATGGGAATGGGCATCATTTGGCACTTTACTTTAAATGAATCGTCGATTGAAGTAGAGGATGGTAATATTGTTGTTTTCGACATAGCAGATGTTGAAACGGTACTGCTAAATTCTGATGCGAACCCGAAAGCTTTCAGGATTCCCACGGGGGTTTTTATCCAGTCCCTGAAGTTTTCGACTTCTAATGACATCACCATGACTGGGTATGTCTGGCAAAATATTTCAGGGCTGAGTGTTGAGAAGGCTTCGCCGAGATTTAGTTTCCCGGAATCAAAAGAAAACACAGTTGAAAAGACCTATGTGGATGAGGACAAAAATATCGTAGGTTGGCGTTTCACAACTATTCTGCGCCAGCAATTCGATTATTCCAGATATCCATTTGACGAGGAAAATATATGGATAAAATTTTGGAACAACGCTTCTGAAGAAAGTGTTCTGGTCCCGGATTTCGATTCCTATGACAGCCTGGCTCCGGAAAAACTTCTCGGCCTAGAAAACTCTCTCGTGCTTGAAGGCTGGAAGCCCAAAAAAACTTTTTTCAGTTACAGGGTGAATTCCTATAACACCAATTTCGGGGTAAAAGATTTTAAACATAGGAACGTATCCGAGCTTTACTTCAACATTGATATCAAAAGAGACCTAAAGTCCCCATTTGTTTCCGACCTGCTGCCCATAATAGTAGTAGCCATCCTTCTGTTTGTGGTGCTTTTAATAACGACCAGGGAAGAAGAGAAAAATCAGTTCGGGTTTAAATCTTCGGGAGTCTTGACCTATTGTGCCTCTCTCTTTTTTGTTCTGATTGTTTCCCATGCCTCCCTCAGGGCTAAAATCCCTACGGATTGTATGATTTATCTTGAATATTTCTACCTTATAATGTATCTGGCAATTCTAGCTGTATCTCTGAATTCAATAGCGTTTGCGTCCCATATGAATATTCCTTTTATTGATACAAAGGACAACCTGTATGTGAAAGTGCTTTACTGGCCTATAATTACAGGATTTCTGTTGATTATTACGCTCCTGAATTTCTATTGATGGATTAATTTTATTTGGAAACTGATATCGTTATTCAATTTCCTCAGTAATAATTGCCCCATATTTTTTACATAAGTAGAAAACAAGAAAGTCTGGATCAGGATCTTTATCATCTGAAAACAAAATCATGCCAGGAGTAAGATCCATGTAATAGGCTGCTTTTGCTGAAAGACTTATCTCTCTTCTCTCTTCGGGGGATTAAGTGCAAATGTGTTTTGCATTCTTCTTTTGTAGCTATTGTTACAAAAGATGAAAGCAATACCACAGCCATAGAACCTGCTCAACAGCAATAAGCAGTACTAAATCGATAATGAGAGCAAGATTGCAAGTAAAGCAACTGTAGAAATACCGAAATCGCCGAGGTTTGGGATAATTATTGAAGTTATCTGCCTACTGCGTGTATTAAAATATATTTTCTACTTGTTTTCCCGATACCTGTTTAACTATGAGATCATTTGAAAAGTAAACTCTCTTTTCTTTTTTCTATTTATTCTAATCTTTTAATACAAATAGAGGACAATGATAATATTACGGCTTATTTGTTAAAGGTTAGATAAATTTGGGGGGAATAATGAGGACTAAAGAAGAGCTATGTTCAATAAGTTTAACTTCAACGTTTTTGATTTTCATTTTCTTAGTTTCCATATCAACTACTGCATCAGCAAGGGAAATTACAGTAGATGATAATTCAGGAGCTGATTTCATATCAATTCAGGAAGCTGTGAATAATTCTATAGCAGGGGACATAATAATCGTGAAACCTGGAACTTATACTGAAAACGTTCTTGTTAATGTAAAAGGTCTAACTATTAGGTCAGAATCAAACAATGGCGATGCGCAGGTAATACCGCTGAATGAAAGTGTAAGTACTTTTCTGATAACAGCTAATAGCACAACGATCAGGGGTTTAAATATAACAGGAGCCAGTAAAAATCATGGTAAAAATGCGATCTTTGTTTATAGCGATATGAATAATGTGACAGGTAATACCATTGAAAACGGTTCTATTATTTTGGGATCCCACGTACCAGACAATTTAACAATCATCTTTCATGGTGATATGAATAATGTGACAGGTAATACCATTGAAAACGGTTCTATTATTTTGGGATCCGAGCTATCAGGCAATTTAATAGCCGAAAATAAAATTTCTAACGGCGAAGGTGTACATATTTCCTGCTGTGGAAGAAATAATACAGTATTAGGTAATACGATCTCAAATTGTTCCACTGGCATCTATGCATATGATCAGGAAGTAGATATTCGTAATAACAGGATTAATAACTGCGATTATGGGATTAGGCTTGCGATGTCAAGTTCAGGAATTGACAATAATACAATATTAAACTGTGATGTAGGGATTCATTTAGATGATGCCTGTATTGGTGTTGAAATTATCAATAACACGATAATTTCCAGTGCAGAATGCGGGATTGTTGATCAGTACAACGAAGGCGGTAAACGGATCTACAATAATTATTTTAATAATACTGTAAACGTAAGGTTTGGAGCTGGCAGAGAGAATACCTGGAACAGTTCACTTACTCGAGGTACTAATATTGCCGGTGGCCCTTACATTGGAGGCAACTTCTGGGCAAAGCCAGATGGGACCGGATTTTCCCAGATCTGCGTGGATTTGGATAAGAATGGGATTGGGGACCTGCCTTATAAAATCTATGAGGATCCTTATAACGTCTATGAAGTCGAATTTGACTATTTACCTCTTGTATCTATGTCCAGTCTGCAAAATTCGGTTACTCCAACTGCTAACTTTACAGCCAGTGTCACTAATGGGCCTGCACCCCTTGTTGTCAAGTTTACAGACCTCTCGAAAAACGCAGTTGTGTGGAACTGGGACTTTGATGGTGATGGGATATCAGATTCCAAAAAACAAAATCCTGTATATGCGTACAAGACTCCAGGAAACTATACAGTTAATTTGACAGCTAGCAATGGAATCAATACTAGTTCCAAATTTGTTAACATAACTGTTGGAAAAAGGGTTTCATCCACGTGGCCATTTGTATATATTACAAATAACGGTGCATTCTCTGTAATTGACACAACCACAGGAACAGTTATAACATCTGTGAAAGTGGGACGTGGGCCTAAAGGAGTTGCAGTCGTACCTAATGGAAAAACGGCATATGTAGCGAACTCTGGAAGCAATAATGTCTCTGTAATTGATACTTCAACAAACACCGTTACAGACACTGTGAAAGTAGGAGATAATCCTTCTGAAGTTGCAGTCAGTCCTGATGGAAAAAAGGTATATGTGGTGAACGAAGACAGCAACACTACCTCTGTAATTGACACCGCAACAAATACTGTTACAGCCACAGTACCTGTAGGAAACACTCCTATGGGAATTGCAGTAAGTCCAGATGGAACAAAGGTATATGTAACGAACTATGGTAATACTAACACCCCCGAATATACCGTTTCTGTAATTGATACAGCGACTAACATGGTTACATCTACGGTGCATGCAGGCGAACATCCTTGGGGAGTTGCAGTCACACCTGATGGAACAAAGGTGTATGTGACAACCTACTACTATGTCTCTGTAATTGATACAGCTACAAATACAGTTATAGCTACGGTGGATGTAAGAAAAAGACCTAATAAAGTTATAGTCAATCCAACAGGAACAAAAGTATATGTGGCTGGTGGAGACGACTTTGTCTATGTAATTGATACAGTTACAAGAAAAGTTATAACCAGATTGCATGTAGGAAAGTATCCTGAAGAAATTGCAGTCACACCTAATGGAAAAAAGGTATATGTGGTAACCAGGGGCAGTTATGAAAACAATTATAGCAACAATATCTCTGTAATTGACACCTCTAGCGATACCGTCTCAGCAACAGTAAATATCGATGTTTCTCCTGGGGGACTTGCAATCATCCCGGATCCGGAATCAGTATTCCAGTAGCTAATTTCAGCAGCAATGTCTGAAGGTTTTGCATTTCTCTCAGTTCAGTTTATTGACAGTTCCGAAAACGCAACCTGATAAAACTGGGACTTTAGAGACAACACGTGTTCAACAGCTAAAAACACTTTACATACTTATGATAAAGCAGGGAAATATAACATCAGCTTAACAGTAAAGAATGCTACGGGAAGTAACACTAAAATAATGTCTGGTATATTGTAGCCAAAAAAATGAACTTCTAATCATAAGTAAAATCTAAAAATAAAGGCAAAAACGGCTTGCCGTCTTGGACGGCAAATATATCAAAATAATATAAACCAAATACCCATATGTAGCAACATCCAGAAAGCTTTAATTTTATTTCTAGTTTTCAAAAAGACTTTCCCTGTTGTTGTGGTTGAAATGTAATTAGTTTTTACTTTGCTGTTGACATCGATTGTCTTTAAGTCTTTGAGCTTAGTAAGGTTCCTGGAGATTGTACTTTATGAAATTTGCAAATGATCAGCTCAATTGCCTTATCATTTGAAGTGCTCCACTGCACCACACAGAATATACACCATTGAAAGACACAAACCAACCAACAAAGCGCAAGCCAGTTGATTTTTTGGGTCTCCGCTCAGTAAAACGATGGCAGAAAGACATATACCGATTATACATAAAATTAATATGTCTAATATAGTTCTAAGTATAGTTCTAAATACAGTTTTTATCTTCATGGTTTATGCCTTCTTGTGACGATCTTGAAATGCCGGTAAACTGCAATTAACTTGAAAACTCAATAGAGAGTGAAACTATTTCTTTAGTATTATAATAATTGCTGCTTATTTATTGCAATTAACTTAAAAACTGATTGGAGATTGAAACCATTTTCATGTTGGAACGTTGTTATAAGTGCTCCAACATTGCAATTAACTTGAATCCAGAAGGAAGATAGTTTTAAGAGTATACTTTATTCGGTCGAGTAATCCGCAACTTGATGCCAGAACGTGAATTTGTCCAATAACTGCAGAAAACTACACGACAATTGCTCCTAATCTCCTTTCTTGTGGCTGTATCAATTACAGATATCGTGGCATTGTCGTAGTATGTTATTGGGGAAGGAGCTTTGTGCGTAGGCTCCCAAAAACACTTGTATATAAGCCAATTAAATTTACTATTAATTATAGAAGATCCCGACACTCTTGGCTTTCAGTTAATTGCTATCCTTGTAGACCAGCTAGAAGGCAAACTTGAATTAAAAAGAGATTCTGGAACTGAATTTGTTATAAAATTTGCAATACCGGAAAAGGAATAAGAATTTTCTCAGGGACTTTCGTTACTCTTATATTTAAGTTGTATAGTAAATATGGGTATATGATTTCAATCTTCAGAAAAGGTTAGAGTCACTAACATTTCACCGGTTATTGCACCAACTCTGGATATAAATAAGAACAACAATGTCTGTCAGTTATTGAAAAATCACACGTATAAAAATATATCTATGTTTACTCAAAAATAACAAATCTACTCATTTTTTATAATTGATCGACAATTCACGGGCATAACCTAAGAAAGATTGATTTTATTACATTTAAACGGTGTTTAACAATGTCCAAAAAAACTTCTAAACCGACATCTCGTAGAGAACACGATCAAATGAAACGCAATAGAATGAATAATAGCAAACCGACATCGGATAATAAAGGTATAATTGAAAAATGCAAGAGCCTTCTCAGGAAAAAAAACTCAGAGAATTAAGTAAATAAGATTAAAAATTAATTTTACCATAATTTCAAGTTCACTATGCGTTTTAGGTAGAGAAGAGAAACAAAGTTTTTATAATTATTTAAAGGCTGTTGATTATTTAGTCCTTTTTATTTATACTACTTTTACTTTTGTTTCCCTCCTCTTTTTTAATATGAACCACTCTTCACGTTATTTTTACGTCTTATGCCAGCTTTGAACCTTTTTTACATTCAAATTTTACTTCTCGTTGTCAACGATGTCAAACTGTCAGCAGTGTTAAACAGGTCAGCAGACAGACAATTTATTAAACATAGGCGATTTTATTAAATTGGGGAGATTATTATGAGCAAAATTAATATCGGGGATAAAATTCAGGATTTCAGGCTAAGAGACCATAAACAGAAAGAAATGCACCTCTATGATTTCGCTGGCAAGAAGGTTCTTTTATCATTCCATCCACTCGCCTGGACAAGCGTGTGTGCAGAACAGATGAAATCACTGGAGGAAAACTACGAAATGTTCACAAGGTTGAACACGGTAGCTTTTGGCATAAGTGTGGACCCTATACCTTCAAAAAGAGCCTGGGCTAAGGAACTTGGAATTACGCACATCAAGCTTCTTTCAGACTTCTGGCCGCATGGGGAAGTTGCCAGAGCATATGGAATATTCAGGGAAAAAGAAGGTGTCTCTCAGAGGGCGAACATAATTATCGATGAGGAACAGAAGGTTATATTCTTCGAAGAGTATCCTATGCATGAACTTCCGGATATAACAAAAATTACAAAAATTCTGGAACAGTAAGACATAAGTTTTGTCTCTAAAAAATTAAACAAAATATTTAATCATGAGCCTATCCCATAACTCAAAATTGCTTCTCCAAATCTCGAATCACGAATGATCAATGAGTTTCGGATCACGGAAAATAATTCTGGAACTTTTATATATTTTGAGGACAAAAACGGTTTTAGGATATGCTCCATAAATACATGCCGATTTTATGTAAAATCATAAGTCTAAAAAGTTATTGGAGCAGTGTACATAATTTTCTGTAATAATACTCAATTTTAGGGGACTGCAAAGTAGAAAATTCCATATAAAAAACTAAATTTTTACAAAAATATACGAAAACTTGACTTCAAATTTACAGAAAATTCGAGACACTGCATCGACACTGAAAAAAGTGTTTCCTGACCCCAATCAAGAATGCTCTGTTAGTTATGGTCTATCCTTAATTATTTGTGCTCATGTTCATGTCCATGCTCATGTTCATGTTCATGTTCGATTTTATGTGTGTGTTCGTGTGCGTGAACCTCTCCTTCATGTTCATGCTCATGTTCATGTGCATATTCGTGCACATGTAAGTGTATGTGTACAGTCGATTCTTCGAGCGCTTTGGCGGGTTTATGTACGTGTATGTGTGTTTCTTTTTCTTCCATATTTTTCACCGTCTCTAATATTTCAGCCGAACGATCAGAACCTTAAGTTTATCAGGCTTTATCTTCATATAGTTGTTATTCTTTAAATATATTCTGGAAGAATCTATTACTAAATAATACAAATGAATACATAAGTATTATTTTGATAGAATTGCGTAGTTATCTATTAGAATTAACTGTAGTTTTGAGATGGCCGGCAGAACTATTTTTTTCCACTAAGATCCTATCAGAAAAGTGGTTATCTGCTGTAACTTTAACAATAGGCAATTATCTAAAACCGGAACGGATACTTGGAGATTATAGATCTATCGTGATTTTTCAACATGCATTACTGACTTTTCGGATAGGCTCTTAGTTCCGTATCAATCCCCTCAAAGAGTTCCCTCAGTGCTATCCTGAGCCTGCGGGCCTCTACCTGCCAGATTCTTTTACTAACCTGCTTGTCTCCCCCGGCTTTAACAGCTGCTATCCAGGAGTATTTTCTGGCGATTTTTTTGTTGTTTGCTGGAAAACGGAAAGCTTTTCCAGTTTTCTGGTTAGTGTATTTTTCGTTGATCAGAAATTCGTATATTTCCTGAACTCTTTCAAGTAGTTTTTTTTCACTTTCTGACCCTGAATATCCAAACAGCACAAGATTCCAGAGGCGGAACTGCACATTATGAAGCTCGTGAGAAAGCTTCTCGGAAACCGAGACTTCCAGCATCTTCCTGAATTCAAGGTAAATGTCCGTGTTTCCGAAACCTGAAGGCAGGACGTTTCCAAGCGAGATCATAACGTGAATACATTCGTGAAAAAGAATTCTGGCTATCAGGAACTCAACTCTTTCCTGTAAATTCCAGAATTTGTTTACAAGAGCCTCGTCCCAGAGCTGGTAAGGGTTAACGAGGATCATAGACCTGTAAACAATCCTTTTTTCTTTCTGTGAGACCAGGCGCTTGGGATAAAGAGTCATTCCCAGCATTTTTCCGAAAAATTGAATCCTGACAGCCAAATCCCAGCAATATTCCCATTCCCCTGAATTTACACACTTTATCCTGTAGTAGTTTCCATCAAAGTGAACTCCCTCAAGCAGCCTGTACATATCTTTACTGTGTACCTTGATCAACGACTTTATCATAGGTTCCCTATAGATCCGAAGGTCAAAATAAGGTGCATTCGGGATAGGAACAGGAAATGAAGCAGGAAGTGGAGCAGGAAGTGGAGCAGGAAGTGAAGTAGGTGAAGAAATATTCAGATCCTGAAATCCATAATTCAAATCCTGAAATCCATAAGACCATAAATTTGAGTTCCCGTTCAAACCATTGACTTCCTTCTCAACTGGCATGGTCTTCTTTTTCATTAAATTCCCTCGCACAAGATCCCCTGTAATAAGATACCCTATAAGTATTATTACTGAAGATATATATAAATTGGTCAATATGCGGCAGGAAATTGAAATAAAGGTGTATCCTGGTTTAGAAAGGTAAAACTCTCATTTATTTTCACAAGCGTCCTTGAAATTTCCACAAATCGGGCAATTGTTTAGCTTTGAGAGTGAAATCTCACTGAAATTTCCTGAAAGCCCGTTCCAGAACAGAAGGCGGCCTTCCAGAAGCTTCCCCTGTCCTGTCAGAAATTTAATTACTTCGTTTGCCTGGATAGACCCAATAATCCCTGCAGTTGCCCCTAAAATCGGAAAAACTTCCTTTTTGGAAATGCGTGGGAAAATACAGTAAAAACAGGGAGTTTTTCCAGGTACTATTGTTGTTACCTGACCGTCATAGCCGGTAACTGCTCCATGTATTAAAGGAATCCTTCTTTTTATGACAAGCCTGTTAAGCATATGTCTAGTTTCGAGATTATCAAGCGCATCAACTATAACATCACATTCAGGAACCAGGGTTTCGAGATTTGATTCGGTAAGCATCTCTGCTATGGTTTCGACCTCAATATCCGGGTTCATGGAAAGCAGTTTTTCCTTTGCTGACTCTACCTTAAGTCTTCCGATATCCTTTTGATGGTGAAGGAACTGTCTGTTTAGATTGCTGGGATCCACGGAATCGAAATCTGCAAGAATTATTTTTCCGACTCCTGCTATTGCGAGATAGGTGGAAACTGGACTTCCCAGACCGCCTGCCCCAGCAACCAGCACTTTTGCATTCTTCAACTTTTCCTGGCCTTCTTCCCCAAAAAGAAGGATCTGTCGGCTGTATTTTTCACGCTCGAAATCATTCATGCAAGGACTCCGGAATTTGGTCTATTTTCAGGAGGCGATTTCTATTTTTTCGTCACCAGGAATATTCTTACTCAGGTAAATTTGAATTATTCTCATTAATCATCACCTTTCTTATGCATAATCTCTTCGGCTCTCATAAAAGGCAGGATAAGCAGGATCTGCAGGAACTCTAATCAAGGTGGGTACCAGCCCAACTTTAATCAAGTTGAATACCAGCCCAGCACATAAAATCTGATAACAACCTAGTGTCGCGTCAACAACAAAATGTTGTATAAAATCGATTGCAATTATTTGGAATTATTGAATCCTTGATGATTGACTCGATACTAGGCTTCAGTAGTATCAAAGCAGAAAGATATATCTCAAAGCAGAAAGGTATATCTCAGAGAAGAAACATAACCCGCAGGCATATCGGTGGTAGGGACAAGAATTTTTAGAAAAATTAATTAAGGCAAGGCCCATAAAAATAGGACGTTCATTTTTTACATTATTCTAACCGGCTATTGCAGTTCATTATTGTAGCATCTTTCTCACATACTAAAGGCAGGATGCTGAAAAAAAGAAATTTATAAAGGTCTTGGAATTTATGAGAGTCCTGGATTTAAAGAATACGGTTATCAATATCAAACAGGAGTTTTCAGGCTACTTTAAAGAACGGGATGCTGAAATTAACGGGTCTCTTCTTGCGCTCCTTTCTGGCGAACATGTCCTTTTACTTGGCCCACCTGGGACTGCAAAAACTCTGCTTGCAAGCAAAATCTGCGAAACCATCGAGGGGGGAAACTTTTTCCATTATCTCCTGACTCGCTTTTCCACGCCTGAAGAGGTATTTGGACCGCTTTCCCTTAAGGCGCTTGAGAGGGACGAGTTCAGCAGGCGGATAGAAGGTTACCTTCCAACTGCGCATATTGCTTTGCTGGATGAGATTTTCAAGGCAAACAGTTCCATCTTAAACAGCATGTTGACTGTACTGAATGAGAGGAAATACCATAACGGCAAGGAGCTTATTGAGGTGCCTCTATTTACCGTTTTTGGGGCTTCCAACGAGCTGCCGGAAGAAGACGAAAGCCTCGAAGCCCTTTACGACCGTTTTTTGTTCCGGTACAGAGTGGATTATATCCAGCACGAAGAGAATCTTGAAGACCTGATCTTCAAAAACACCGAAGATTTCATACCCTCAACGAAACTCAACATAGAAGATATAAAGGAAACCCAGAAGAGAGCAAGAGACCTCCCTGTTGATCCGGAGGTTCGGTCAATCATAAAGGCACTCCGGAGAGAACTCAGGAACTCAAATATTTTTGTCTCGGACAGGCGCTGGAAGAAAATTGTAAATGTACTCAGGGTAGCTTCATTCGTAAACGGGCATACCAGTGTAGACCGGATGACTGCTGTCCTGCTACAGCACGTACTCTGGGAAGTGCCGGAACAGAAGGAAGCAATCAGGAAACTTATTCTGGACAGGGTTGTTTCAGGGGGCACGGATACTGGCAAATTGAAACTGGATGTCCTTGATCTGAAAAATTCCATTTACGGTTGTTTGCAGCAGGAACTTCCGGATCTTGTAGCCTGTAATAAGTGCTACGAAGAAGAGAGAAGGACAACAGGCGGCCTGAAAAGCTCAAGGTTTTCAGGGGTCAAAGCACAGAGGAGCCTCACATTCGACAATGCCCTTGACCTGCTGAAACACCATACCGAGTTTCCAACCCATACCTACAATTTCGGACTCGATTATAGCAATGTCAACAGCTCCCTGAACTTCGAATCCCTGGCAGAACAATTCCACAGGAAATACGGTTTTGAATTCAAGATCAGCCTTGATTATGGAGATAAGAAGCTCTATGAAAAAGAGTACGAAAATCTGGAAGAAAGACTGAACTATTTCAAAAGGCAAATCCAGGAAGAAGAAAAAGCGCTTGAGGAAACCCTTAGGGAAAATATCTGGGTTTCAGGGCAGGACAGCCAAGAAATCCTGATGAAATATCGCTCCAAAAATACCGATGTTTACGAGATTGCAAACAGTCTAAACGAGGTAAGGCTCCTGCTTGAAAAACCCAGGGTATTTGATGTAACCATTGAAAAAGCAGGAGAGGTAGTTGAAACTTAAAAACTTCTAGAATATAGCTGAAAAACCTTTGAAATATAAAAGATAAAAAGACAACTTAAATAAAAATCTCTTAAAACTTATCAAAATTTTTTAAAGATATAGAGAATTTCCGGAAAAGGAAAAATATGCATGAATTAAAAAAGCGGAAGGAAGATTTCGAGAGTATTCACGGATCAGGCTCATCTTTATTGTTTAGCCATGCCTTCAATCCTTCCACAATATTGAATATTGAGCTAAGGGATGTCCTGGCAACTCCGCGAAAAATGCCAAAGCAAGTCAGGGAAGAAATTGCAGAAATTCTTGTTTATGAGCTCTTTTCAGAAGATGGGTACGAAATAAAAGATGAAAAACTATTTATGAGTAAATTTGGAGCTTTTTATCCGATATTTCTAGGTTTAAGGGATTTTGGAGTCTGGGCTGAAATAAAAACTCTTGCCGGAGCCAACAGCCTGGCAGGTGTTTTTATACTCAGGGCCCTGCTTGAAGAACTTTTTACACTTCTGGATGACTATGGAAAGATGGAATCTGAATTTTCAAAAAAGTTCGCAAGAAACCTGGAAAAAAGCCTTAAAGCTCTGAGGAAGCTAATCGATGAAACTCAATCGGCATGGGAACGAAACAGAATAAGAGATCTTGAGGAAAATTTCTGGTTGCAGGAAAATCCTAACATATCCAATCAACAAGCAACTCAAGAAAACAAACAGGAAAGTCCCCTCGAACAAGAAAGTTCCTTTACACAGGAAAGTTCTCTTCAACAGGAAAATTCCTTCCAGCAGGAAAATTCTCTTGAGCAGGAGAGTTTTCTTCAACAGGAAAATTCCTTCGAACAGGAAAGTTCCCTTCAAGACCCAAAGCATGAAAACTGGGAAAATCCAGATATGAAGGCTGGAAATACTGCTGGATCCGAAAAGCTTGCTTCAATGACTCTGAACTTCATGTCTTCAGAGAAGGCAGGAGAAGCCCTTGATTCTGTTATAGAAGAAAGCATAGCTGCAAAAATTGAAGAGCTTATCCCTGTGCTTGAAGACCACCTTGAAATGCTAGAAATTCTCTCAATGCTCTTTCCGGGCAGAGCCTGGGATTACTCCTTGAAGGCTCTTCACAGAGAATATTTCGGAAACCTTGAAAAATACGCCGCACTTCTTAGAAAGAGCTCGGCCATCCACGAAATTCTTGAGCAGGTAGGAAGAATCGAACTTGAGTACGGCTCAAAAAAGCTGAGTTTATCTCCTTACAGCAAAAGCGAAGTCCATTCGGTTACCTTTTCAGGCGACCTCCATACATTACTTCCAGCAGAAACCGTAAAGCTAAAAAATCCTCTACTGAAGCGTAAATTCTATGCTGATATGCTTGAAGGAAAACTCCTGACCTACCAGCTAAAAGGAGAAAATTGGAACTCGGATAGTGCCGGAAAAAAGAGAAAAGGGCCTGTAGTCGCCCTTGTAGACACCTCGGCGTCGATGCGGGGAAGCCCTGAGCTTCTTGCAAAAGCCGTAGTTCTGGCAGTTACGAGAAGAATGTTAACAGAAAACAGGGATGTTAAGGTGATTCTCTTCTCCTCTAAGTGGCAGACAGTCGAAATTGAACTTACAAATAAAAAGCGCATGGGTGAGGAGTTTCTGGAGTTCCTTAAGTTTACTTTTGGTGGCGGCACCGATTTTAATACCGCACTTCGAGCAGGCCTTAAGGCTATGAAAAACGAAAAAGCCTTCGAAGGAGCCGATCTTCTCTTCCTTACCGATGGTTATTCTGAACTTTCAGAAAGGCCCCTTATTCGGGAATGGAATGAGATAAAAGCCGAAAGAAGAGCCCGGATCTTTTCCCTGATTATCGGAAATTATGATGCCGGCGGACTGCAACAGATTTCGGATCACACGTATCTTATAGGGAATGCCGAAAACTGGGATGTTGCAGAAAGCCCTGCAAGTTTTGTGAAAGTTATAAGCAAACCTTACAGGTTTTAAGTTCCCGTATATAAGTTCCCGAATATAAGCTCCCAACTATTTTTGATTCTCAACTATTTTTTGATTGAGTGGTATTTTTTAAGATGTTTTTGGTCCTTCGCACTATAGATATTTTTGGTTCTTCGTACTTTAATGCCTGTGCTTGAAAAGTTTTTGCAGACCTTCCCCAAAATCTTCTAGGTCTTTCCGTGCTGGGGTCTGGCGCCTGGATATGCTTGACAGGACAGAAAATGCAGCCTGTTTACTCCGGCTAGCTCCTTTAAGCAGCCCGATTTCGATCATTGCAACAATTAATTCGGAAATGATTTTTTGATCTCTGGGACTCAGGTTATTCCATTTTTCGTTGATCTTTTTTGAGGAATCCGCTATCGATTCTTTTCCTTCGAATGCTATTGTTGAGGCTTTTGAGGAAGCTACTTTTGAAGCGCTTATTATCTGCTTCTTTCCATAGGAAGCCGTTTCCAGAAAGACTTTGAAAGCATTCTTTGAGATCTTTTTTAGTCTTGCTTTTTGATTAATAGGGATTTCCTCTCCCGACGCCTTCCGAAAATCACTTTCAGAGCCTCTGCTTTCCAGAATTTTACGGACCTCTCTAAAGATCTCCAAAATCTCCTCCTCAGACCGCGTTTTAAGGTATTCTCTGAGTTTTTCCAGAAGGTCCGAGTCGATTGGTTCTGAATCCGCTTCATAAGAGGAGTTCGAATCGCGGAAAAAGTCCTCATCTACCTCAATGTCATCTACTTCAACGTCATCTACCTCAACGAAATCAGCATCAATTATAGGACTGGACCCAAAGATAGCTTCACGTGATGAAGCCTTTCTGGATTTGGATTTATTCCGGATCCTGAACCCTGCATCTGAAAGTCTGTCGAATACTCTGTCTTTAAGCAAGAAAATGCACCCCTTCCTGAAAATAAATGCCTTCCTTCTTAAAACAAAAAACATTACTTACACGGAAATAATTAGTAGTCGGCAACTTTAGTCTCAACCCGCTGTTAAATATAAGGTTAATTTAGTTACCTGCGTATTAATTTTACCTGCATATCAACTTAGTTACCTGTCAAGAGTTTAATTTTGAGACTTGATATTTTTTTCTGTTTATCCCTTTTCAGCAATGTCTGAGTTTCCAGATCTGGCTGGGAAATATCGGAGCCAAGTGAACAATCACCTGCCTTTTTTTGAAGCTAAAAACATAAAGAAATACGGATCATGAAAATTGAGCTATTTAATCCCTTATTTTGTAAAAATAACTGCAAATTGATTCGCAGTTTGAGAAATTATTTTATAAGTTTCAAGCCTTAGTAAATAATGAGCGAGGTTAAAAATATGCACATAATGGATACTAAGGCGTTAAAAGGAATCGTATGCGTACTCCTTGTTGTAGCAATACTTTCGATTGCCTGTACAGGAGCAGAGAATGGAAATAGTTCCGTGCCTGCAACAGAAGAAGTGCAGTCAAAAGTCAGGGTCAGTGCTTCCAGCAGTTCATCATCTTCGAGTTGGGACAGTGCTTCCAGCAGTTCATCATCTTCGAGTTGGAGTAGTGGTGGCAGCAGTTCATCATCTTCGAGTTATGCCGGAGATTACTTTCCCGAATTTCAGAAAGTCAGGGTTGATCCGGCTTATAAGCAACTTGAACTTGAACCTGGAGACCGTGAAAACTTTATTGTAACCGTTGAGAACAAAGACAACAAGACAATCGAGTTGAAGCCGAAGCCTGTAATCACTCCTTACACGGAAAATTTCATAAACGAAAGCTGGATCAGAATAAGTCCTTCCGAGGGGACTCTGAAGCCTGGCGAAAAACAGGAATTTCAGGTAGAAGTGAACATACCAAAGGATGCTGATCTTGGAAACTATGCCGTGCTCCTTGCTTTCACGAAAAAGGTGCCTGAAGGAGATGTAGCCGGGAGTTATCCGAATTTACCAGGCACAATGCAGCTGAACTTAAATTTATGGGTTAAGCCTTCAGTCCAGATTCTTGCACCTTATGTAAATGACCTTGTTGAAGCCGGAAAGGATTATACTTATGAAATAAAGCTCAAGAACACAGGCAATAAAGATATTGCAATTTCCCCTGAGCTTACTGAAGGAGGCATCATCTACGCTGACGCAGTTTCCTCTGCAGGAATGTCGCGGCAGGTCTTTGGAGACGATGCGTTACGTGTCGAAGCTCCTGAGAAAATAAAAGCCGGACAAACAGCTATCGTAAAACTTGAACTTGCGGTTCCTGCTGATGCAAAAGGCAGCTATAGAGGCAGCCTTGACTTGAATATTGACGACCCTGGAATTCGTGAATACGAGGAAAGAGTTTCCCTGAATTTCCGTATTCTTCCAGTGCCTGGGAAGCCTTATGAAAATACTTTTGAAGCCGGGACAGACGGCCCTATCACCCTGGAAATCAAAGCCAATCAGTATGGTTACGGCCTGTATACTACAGGAGGAAACCAGAATCTTAAGCCTTCTTTTAATGTGAGCCTAACAGATCCTTCAGGAAATGAGGTTACCCCTACTCTTGTAAACACAAAATATAGTGGCTCGATAAACATAGTGGATGATACGTATCCACAGATGTCGTATTCTCTTCCATATATGTCCTCAAGAGTTACAGGCAATATGGAAACTAGATACCAGGGAAATTATCAGGGAGGCACCACAACCTTTGTTGAAACCTATACCGCGCCTGGAGCTGCAGGAAAATGGACGCTTTCCATCTTTCCCAAAAATACCGAGAGCTTTGAGTATACCGTAACAATCGGAGCTGCTGAAAAATAAGTAGCTTCCACTTTTTTTCTTTTAATTTCAGGCGTTTCAGATAAAACCAAAGTCTGAATTTTGATTACCTTGTAATAATGAGGAAGTTTCAGAACGTTTCAGGCTTTTAAAATTTTTTAGCCCTCTTTTGGCAGCTGAAAGTAGAATCTATTTCATCGTTTTTACTAATATTGTTTTTCTCAACTCTTTACATTATATCTAAATCAATCCCTCTAACTATGTTATCCCTGTCATTATCAATCTATAATTATTGTGTAAGGGAAAATGACAAAACATTGTTAAATAACTAATTCTTATGACAATGATTTCTAATTAAATTCACAAAATCTATTGCTAAAAATTATTTATGTATAGAAGCATATTTACTATCAACATAAGCTATACTTTTACTATCAACATAAGCTATACTTTTACTATCAACATAAATTATACTTATACACTCCTGGTTTTCCGGATCTATTGTGTTAATGCTTTTCGATTTAAGGTCTAAATTCTAAATCCGGAGTGTATAATGTTTCCTGGAATGTGATTTTATGGTATACTGGAATTGGAAATTAACAAGGAATGGAGCAGTAAGATTTGGTTTACTGCTTTTATTATTTTCTTTTGTATTCCAGAATCTAGCATTGATCAATGCTAAGTTTTTGTCACAATTCCCTTTAGGCGATCTTTTACTGCTGGCTATAGGTGTTTTCTTATTACGTCATGTCTATAGAGTACTAAAATGGTATAAAGTTTGGTTTAAATATGGAAGAAAGACGATTTGGAATGTAATAGTTCATTTATGTATATACCTGATAGTGTTTTCAGTCGTTTTATCATTTCCTCTGGATTTAAAGCAGGTCTCGCCACACAGTGATAAAGCAATAATTGATAGAGGGACAACTCAAGATACAACGCCGAAGGCTGTAACACCCGAAGCAAATAATACGGTTACATCATTGGTTGTGTCAACAGCTACAACAGCATCTGATGAAAGTAAAAAACCGCAAGACTATGTAGTAAAATCAACAACAGATGTATCTAGGTATAAAACTGCTCCGAAAACAGTAAACTATGAATATATTTTGCGTGGTAATCGTGGTCACATCTCGTATACCGTATACGGTGGCCTGAACGATCATCTTAAAATATTACCTAGAACCATCGCTTATTACAATGATATACCTACAGACATCGATTTTATTAATAAAGACTTAAATAATGAAGACCAGAAAAAGTTACTGGACCCGTTAGTAACAGAAATTCAGAACATTACTTCAAATAAAGATGACCAAGCCAGAATTGCAATAAGTCTAGTACAGCACCTGGATTATGATTGGGATGCCCTCAAATCTGGGAATATAGAAGGAAAATACCCTTATGAGGTCTTGTATACAGGTTCTGGTGTATGCTCTGAAAAGACTAAGTTACTTGCTTATTTATTACGAGGCTTAGGGTATGGGGTCTCGATATTCCGCTTTGATGAAAATGGTGATTTTCCAGGGCATGATGCTATTGGTCTTGCTTGTCCTCAACAATATAGCTATGAACATACAGGTTATTGCTTTGTTGAGACTACGGCACCGGCTATTATTACATACAGCTCAGGGGATTATTATACATCTGATAACAGTACATTGGTTATCAAATTACCTACAAACCCCCGCTTATTGAAAATAAGCGACGGTAATTCCTTTAATAGTGTTGCGGAAGAATATTATGATGCCATAGAATATAATCGTTTAACACATGAAGTAGAAATATTGAGCAGTAAAGATTACGACAAATGGAAACAGTTAGTAAATAAATACGGAATGAAAACTAATAATTGAAACACCGTTCCCCAAATTTTATAATTGTATGTTTTTAAACTCATTTTTTAATCTTTTTTAGTTATCCGTATCTTTCTTTTTTACCTGCACTGTTGTCATATCTAAAAAGTACAAGTTAAAGAGTATATCTAAAGCTAAAGTAAAAAATCAGCAATTATTTACTGCTTAATGTATAATTTAGTTAGAGCACAATTTTCGGAAACTCCGGAAAAAGTATAGGGCAAAATTTCAATGGGAGCAAACTTTTGTATGTAAAAAGGGAGTAGTAAACCCGAAGGAATAAAATAGTCTAAAGATAAGATGGGGCTTCATACTATCAAGAGATTCACACAATAAAGAAATTGACGTGATAAAGAAATTGACGCAATAAAGAAATTGACACGATAAAGAGAAAATCTATAATATCATAATTTTAGTTTCATATTTCTGCTGGAGGTAAGAAATATATGAGAGAAGGTCCAGACCCATTTGGGGTAAGAGACACTATTGAAACAGCTGCCGGAAAAGCTACGATTTACAGATTGGGTAAACTGGAAGAAAAGAGCTATGAGGGAATTTCCCTGCTTCCTTACTCCATAAGGATCCTGCTGGAATCTCTGCTCAGGCATGCGGATACTGAAAAGCATATAATAACTGCCGAAGATGTGGAGGCTCTTGCTCGCTGGAGCCCTGAAAATGTAGGTAACAGGGATATTCCGTTCATTCCGTCAAGGGTAATCATGCAGGACTTTACAGGCGTTCCAGCCGTAGTAGACCTGGCAGCCCTCCGTTCGGCAATGCAGCGCCTTGGAGGCGATCCTGCAAAAATAAACCCTGTTATCCCTGCCGATCTTGTCATTGACCACTCGGTCCAGGTGGATTCCTACGGCACGGCATATGCCCTGGAGGAAAACGAGAAAAAGGAATTTGAACGCAACACGGAACGTTATTACGTCCTGCGCTGGGCTCAGAAAGCCTTTGACAATTTTAGAGTCGTGCCTCCCGGAAGGGGCATTATCCATCAGGTGAACCTTGAGTATCTGGCCCCGCTTGTGCATCTTAAAGAGAAAAATGGGGAGTTATCTGCATTTCCTGATACTCTTGTAGGTACAGACTCCCATACTACAATGATTAACGGAATTGGAGTACTCGGCTGGGGAGTAGGAGGCATAGAAGCCGAAGCCGTAATGCTCGGGCAGCCTTATTATATGCCTGTGCCTCAGGTAGTGGGCTTCAAGCTTTACGGAAAACCTGCGCCTGGAGTTACTGCCACCGATCTTGTCCTGACAATTACGAAGATGCTTCGAAAAGAGGGAGTTGTCGGCAAATTCGTGGAATTTTATGGTCCCGGGTTAAATTCACTGAGTCTCCCAGACAGGGCAACGATTTCCAACATGGCCCCTGAGTATGGTGCAACCCTTGGAATTTTCCCGCCTGATGCCGAGACACTTGACTACCTGCGAAGAACTGGCAGGAGTGAAGAGCAGGTTGACCTTGTGAAAAAGTATCTGGAAGCTCAGGGCCTTCTCTATTCAATTCACGAGCCTGATCCCGTTTTCAGCACTACCCTGGAACTTGATATGAGCACGGTAAAGCCCTGTCTTGCGGGCCCGAAGCGTCCTCAGGACCAGCTTTTCTTGAGTGAGGTGCCTGAAAATTACCATGAAATTATGAGGCAGACCTTTATCCGAAAGAAAGAGTCAGGGCTTGAACTTCCCCAGGATCCTGCTTACCAGCGCTGGACAGAAGAGGGAGGGGCACCTGTAGAGGAACCTGAAGTTCTGGGTGCCGAAGAGGAAAAAACGGTATCTTCGGAAAAGGCTTTTAGAGTAACACATGGCTCCGTAGTGATTGCAGCAATTACTTCCTGTACCAATACCTCAAATCCTTCAGTTTTAATAGGAGCCGGGCTGCTCGCCAAAAGGGCTGTAGAAAAGGGCCTGCATGTCAAACCTTTTGTAAAAACAAGCCTTTCCCCAGGCTCAAGAGTAGCTACGGAATATCTGAAAGCTGCAGGCCTTTTGCCCTATCTCGAAGCCCTTGGTTTCCACCAGGTTGGTTACGGTTGTACAACCTGTATAGGAAACAGTGGACCTTTACCTGAGAAGGTTTCAAAAGAAATTAAGGAAAATGACCTTACTGTCGCAGCCGTACTCAGCGGAAACCGGAACTTCGAAGGACGGATTAATCCTCTTGTCAGGGCAAACTACCTTGCTTCTCCACCTCTTGTTGTGGCTTATGCAATCGCAGGTACCGTGAACATCAACCTCGAAACCGATCCTCTTGCTTATGATCCCAACGGACGCCCTGTTTACCTCAAGGATATCTGGCCTGCAGAGGAGGAGATAAGGGACGCTGAAAAGAACAGCATCAAGCCTTCAATGTTCGAAAAAGAATATTCGGGTGCTTTAGAGGGCTCCAAACGCTGGAAAGAGCTGGAAGCTCCAACAGGTACCCTCTATGATTGGAACCCTATGTCCACATATATTCAGGAACCTCCATACTTCATGGATTTCCCACCTGCTCCCCCTTCGCCTGCGGATATAAAGAATGCAAGAGCCCTGGCCCTTTTCGGAGACAGCATTACCACGGACCATATTTCCCCTGCAGGTGCCATTCCTTCAGATAGCCCTGCGGGCAGGTACCTGATTTCCTGGGGTGTGGGCCCTGAAGATTTCAATTCTTATGGGTCCAGGAGGGGTAATCATGAGGTAATGATGCGTGGAACCTTTGGGAATATTCGGCTCAGGAACAGGCTCGTGGACAGGGAAGGAGGATGGACCGTATACCATTCCCGGAAAGAAGACTTCCCCGAGGAACCCTGTGGAGGAATCCCAATTTATGACGCAGCTATGCTTTATGCAGAAAATAATATTCCTCTAATCGTTATCGCAGGAAAGGAATACGGAACAGGCAGTTCCAGGGACTGGGCGGCCAAAGGTACGTTCCTGCTCGGAGTTAAAGCAGTTATTGCCGAGTCTTTCGAGCGTATTCACAGAAGTAACCTTGTCGGCATGGGAGTTCTTCCATTACAGTTTAAAGAAGGCGAGAATGCCGATACCCTGGGCCTTACAGGAAAGGAAAGCTATGATATTCTGGGCATTGAACACATGGAACCCCACGGAGATCTTACTGTAAGGGCAAAGGACGAAAACGGGAACGAATTACAATTCCAGGTAACTTTGAGGTTGGATTCGGCTGTTGAAGTCGAGTATTACATCAACAGTGGGATTTTGCATAAGTTCCTGCGGGATTCGGTGAAGAAAAAATAACAGGTTATCAACACCGGAATTAGGTAAAAAATCTTTTTGAAAAGGTTTCTCAAGCTTTCATAAAGTTTCCTGCTTTTTTGAAACCTTTTCTTTTCCCGGATCGGAAAGAGAGTGATAAAGAGTTATTTTAATTCTTACAGGCATTTTAAGGAAAACTTTATTCTGAAAACAGCATATTTTATTTTAATATAACCGCGGGGCTTAAGGCCATTGCTCCCTTAATATCAAAAAATAATTATAAAGATTCTGAAATATAATTTCAACAAATTTAATATACTTATTCGATGATAATAGGAATGCATTGTCACCCTATTTTTGGGCCTTATAAGGCCCTTCGCGTTAAATTTTCCACATATAAGCAGAGGATTCCCCAAACTTCAAAGTTTTTTGAAAATCCTCTTGGTATAACTGTGAGGTATAAAATGAGTAAAAATATCTGTTTCATAGATGGGTTGGAGGGCATTCTGAAATACAGGGATATAGACATCAACCAGCTGGTTGAGCTTCCCTATGATGCCGTTTCCTATCTGCTTATCCTCGGAGATCTCCCCGGAGATCAGGAACTTGCCGAGTATTCAGCCTGCCTGCATGGGGAGCGTGAAGTCAACAGGGAGGCTATAGACGTTATCCATATGTGCAATTTCAATATTGACTCTATAGAAGCGCTGCGTACAATTGTTTCTTTTATATCACAGTTCGATCCGGACATTAACGACAGCTCTCCTGAAGGAAATATGAGAAAAGCTATACGGTTAATTGCCAAGATACCAACCATAGTTGCTGCGTATTATAGAATCGCAAACGGAAAAGAACCTGTGCCTCCTGATCCATCTCTCTCTCACGGAGCTAACTTCCTTTATATGCTAAGAGGAAAAAAGCCAAGTCAGCTGGAAGCTGAGGTCATGGAAAAAGACTTTATCCTCAGCGCCGAACATGAACTAAATGCCTCTACTTTTTCTTCAAGAGTTACTGCCTCTACTCTTTCAGACCTTTATTCTGCTGTTGTTTCCGGACTCTGCACCCTTAAAGGCCCTCTGCATGGAGGAGCAAGGGCAGAAGTCACAGCCATGATCGAAGAGATTGCTTGTCCAGAAAATGCAGAGAGTTATGTCCTTGATAAGCTGAGTAAAAAAGAAAAAATTATGGGCTTTGGACATAGAGTTTACAAAACCTACGATCCTAGAGGCACGATATTCAAGCAGCTTGCTAAACAACTCGCAGAAGCAAAAGGGGATATGCACTGGTACAACACTGCCGAAGTAGTAGAAAACACTGTTATCCGTGAACTCGTAGAAAAGAAAGGAAAGCCAATTTATCCAAACGTTGATTTCTACTCGGGAGTTATTTACAAGTATATGGATATTCCCCCCCAACTTGCAACATCAATCTTTGCAATCGGTAGGGTCTCAGGCTGGATAGCTCACAGCTTTGACCAGTACGAGAAGAAAAAGATCATAAGGCCCAGGGCTTTCATGCTTGACGAATGCTAAGATGACCTTTGGTCAAGCTTTTTTAAAAAGGTTTACATTGCTGTTAAGGATTTTCGATCAAACCTTTTTTGAAAAGGTTTGTGGTCAAGCTTTTTTAAAAAGGTTTACATTGCTGTTAAGGATTTTCGATCAAACCTTTTTTGAAAAGGTTTGTGGTCAAGCTTTTTTAAAAAGGTTTACATTGCTGTTAAGGATTTTCGATCAAACCTTTTTTGAAAAGGTTTGTGTAAACAGTTGCGCCAGTTTATCACGCCGTCGCTAGGGTTTTAGATCAAGCTGGGGTTTTTCGCTCAAGCCTTTTTTGAAAAGGCTTGCAGATAATCTTTTTATCATCTGACAGCTTTTTGATATCCAGATACCCATGAGTTTTAGAACTTTTATCAACCAGTTAAAAGAAAATGGAAAACTGATAGAAATTCTCCAACCTGCGTCCCCGAGGTTTGAAGCTTCAAGAATTGCAAAAAACACAAAAGCTCCCATTCTCTTCCATGATATCTCAGGTTCGAAGGTGATTATGAACCTGCTTGGGTCAAGGGATGAACTGTCCTCCATGCTCGGAGTTCCTAAAGAAGAGATTATAAAAAAGCTTTCGGAAGTTTCCCCTGAAGGGGAAGTGCGGCTTGTATCAGAATCTCCAACCCTTGAGGTCATAGAAGACAAAGTTGACCTGACAAAACTTCCTATCCTTACACATTTTGAAAAAGACGGAGCTCCTTATATAACAGCAGGAATTGTAGTTTCAGAGTACGGAAGCACGATTAATGCTTCCATCCACCGGCTTATGCTAGTAGGAAAAGATAAACTTGCAGTCCGGCTGGTCCCTCCAAGGCATACTTATCTCCTGCATAAAAAAGCCGCCGAAAAAGGCGAACCTCTGCCTGTTGCAATTGTACTTGGCTGCGACCCAACAATTATTTACGCGACTTCGACAAGGGTTCCTGTGGGAAAAGAATTCGAATACGCAGCCGCTTTGCGTGGAGCTCCTGTTGAACTTTTTGAGTGTGCAAATGGGGTAAAAGTTCCTCATGCCGAGATTGTGCTTGAAGGTTATATCGATCCCGTAGAAAGAGTTGATGAAGGGCCTTTTGTAGACATAACCGGAACCTACGATGTGGTAAGAAAAGAACCTGTTATCCATATTACCCGAATTATCCATAGAAAAGACCCGATTTATCACGGGATTCTGCCAGCTGGCCCTGAGCATCTTCTGATGATGGGTGTGCCTTACGAGCCAAGGATTTACAGATCTGTAGGGGAGGTTACGACGGTCAAGAACGTGGTGTTGACCGAAGGAGGATGCTGTTATCTCCATGCAGTCGTTCAGATTGAGAAGCAGACTGAAGGAGATGGGAAAAACGCTATCATGGCGGCCTTTGCAGCCCATACGAGCCTTAAACATGTGGTGGTTGTGGACGAAGATATAAATATTTTTGACCCTAACGATGTCGAGTTTGCAATTGCTACCAGGGTAAAAGGAGATATGGATATTCTTATTATCCCCAATGTTCGGGGAAGTTCCCTTGACCCGCGAGGAGCTCCTGACGGAACGACCACAAAAGTGGGAATTGATGCTACAAAGGTGCTCGTAGAAAAGGAAAATTTTGAAAGGGCAGTAATTCCGGAATAATTCCTGAATAATATGTAAAAATTATTTTAAGCATCTGGCAATTACCGAGTGAATTTCAATGTACCTTACAAAAGAAGAAGAGCAAATCCTGAATGGAGAAGCCGGGGAGACTCTAAGGCAAGCTATTGAAATCCTGGTGGCACTTGGAGATATTTACGGTGCAGACAGGCTTATCCCCATCAAAAGTGCTCAGATAGCAGGGGTTTCTTACAAGACTATGGGCGATGCAGGTCTTGAATGGATTTCAGACCTGCAGGGAAAGGTTAAGGTTCCTGCGGTTCTAAACCCTGCCGGGATGGATCTGCAAGACTGGGAAAGGCTCCGGATCTCGCCCGAGTTTGCGGAAAAACAAAAATTGATTGTCCAGGCATACGAAAAGCTGGGAATTCGGTGTGAATGCACATGCACGCCTTATACTCTCGAGGGTTTTGATGTCGGCTATGGCGACCACCTGGCATGGAGCGAATCATCAGCTGTCTCCTATGCAAATTCCGTACTTGGGGCCAGGACGAACCGGGAAGGTGGGCCGTCAGCTCTTTCTGCAGCACTTCTTGGGAAAACCGCAAACTATGGATTCCATCTGGATGAAAACCGTGTGCCTGAGATTTCATTTGATGTGGGGTATCCACTGAAGGGATCGGATTACGGTGCGCTCGGTTATGTAGCTGGGAAACTTGCAGGGAGCAAGGTGCCTGTTTTTCATCTACGGAGTTACCCGGATGCGGATGAGTTAAAAGCACTCGGAGCTGCAATGGCAGCTTCGGGAGCAGTTGCTCTTTACCACGTTGAAGGAGTTACTCCTGATATTTGCAGGGTGGATTTTGAAGAGCCATCCGAAAAAATAACCATTGAGAAAAATCAGCTTGACGATGTTTATGAGAGCCTGAAAAAAGCCTGTAAAGAGCCTGAATTGATAACCATAGGGTGCCCTCACTGCTCGGCAGCAGAGCTTGAAAAAATAGCTGAACTCCTGAGAGGTAAAACGGTTTCAAAAGAGTTCTGGATCTTTACTTCAAGGGAACTTGCAAAGCGCTATCCGGAGTATGTCAGAACCATTGAGAAAAGTGGAGCTAAAGTTGTCTGTGACACCTGCATGGTAGTTTCTCCTGCTACTAACAACTATTCCTGCGTCATGGTAAACTCAGGAAAAGCACTTGCTTATGTCCCAGGAATGTGCGGGGCTGAAGCTGTATATGGAAGTATGGAGGCCTGTGTCGAAGAAGCAGTAGGCGAAGCAGTAAAGAAGGTAGCAAAGAAGGCAGGTGATTCCAATTAAACTTAACGGCAGGAAGATTTCAAGAGGATGTGCAAAGGGAGAAGTACTGCTCTCCAGAGACCCCATCTCCTTCCTTGGCAGTGTAGACCCGAAAACCGGGGTCGTAATTGAAGAGAACCACGCCCTCGAAGGAAAATCAATCCAGAATAAAGTTCTTGTTTTTCCCCACGGCAAAGGCTCTACAGTTGGCTCGTATGTTATGTATCAACTTAAGAAAAACGGAGTCGCCCCTGCAGCGATAATAAACCTGGAAACCGAACCCATAGTTGCAGTTGGAGCCATTATCTCCGAAATCCCACTTGTTGATATGCTTGAGAGAAACCCTTACGAAGTATTAAATAATGGAGACTTTGTTCTGGTTAACGGAAGTAAAGGATATATTGAACTTCTCAAAAAGGAAACCATTAAAACTGAAAACGAGTAAAACTGAAAAATAATCAGCAAACGAAAAATGGTTATTTAAGTCCTGAAAGCTGTACGGGTAAAGCTGAACTGATAAAATTGAACTGATAAAATTGAACTGATAAAATTGAACTGATAAAATTGAACTGATAAAATTGAACTGATAAAATTGAACTGATAAAATTGAACTGATAAAATTGAACTGATAAAATTGAATGGATAAGCCCGAAAATTAAGTTTTAAGATAGGAGATAGGAACTCCAAAATGAACCAGGAAAACCATAAGAAAGGCAAAGGAAAATTCAATGCCGAGGAAACGGTCTCGCGTTTATATCCTTATATATTCAGAGTATTCGACGTTTATGAGGTCCAGAATTCCGGGGAAGCTCTTTACTTCTATGGAACTCCTAGAACCAATACCGAAAATGTTACAGGAGAACTCTGGGAACCTTTACAGCAGTTTGGGTTCGGATGTACGTTGAAGTATGAGCTTGGAGAATATGTACTGCTGGTTTTTCCTGAAAAGAGGGCAAAGGAAAAGACCTGGATAAACCTTGTCCTTTTTATAGCAACCTTTTTTACAACCATGGTTTGTGGAGCCTGGATGTCAGGAGCAGACCTCGAAATTGATCCCTCCCAGCTTATCCGAGGCTTACCATTTACCCTTGCGATAATGACAGTTCTTGGTTCCCATGAGATGGCTCACTATGTAATGGCCAGATATCATGGGATGAAAGCATCTCTTCCGTATTTCATTCCTTTTCCGACTTTTATTGGCACTATGGGAGCACTAATTCGCTATAGAGGACCTGTACCCAGTCGAAAAGCGCTTTTTGATGTGGGAGTTGCAGGGCCACTGGTAGGCCTGTTCATGTCAGTTGCAGTGACGGTAATCGGACTTAACCTTAAGGCACCTGCAGTAAACCCCCTATCGGATTCCATGATGCTTGGTCTTGGCCTGCCTCCCCTTTTCGTTTTTATCCAGAACCTTGTTGGAGTTACAGGAGAAAACCTTCATCCTGTAGCCTTTGCAGGTTGGGTAGGAATGTTCGTGACCCTGCTCAACCTCCTTCCTGCGGGGCAGCTTGACGGTGGGCACATCCTCAGGGCTATGCTGGGTAAGAAAGCGGAAAAGATTTCATTTATGATGCCGCGTGTCCTGTTCCTGATAGGGCTTTATGTAATTTACTGGATGAAGGAAGACGGATTTATATGGATTTCCTGGGCCCTTTTCCTCTGGATTTTTGCTGCGGTAGGGCATCCGTCTCCCCTGCACGATAAAGTTGAACTGGATAAAAAACGTATTCTGTTAGGGATCATTACCTTCATCCTGGGCTTACTCTGCTTTACTCTGATACCTTTTAAGCCAATTCCCTGAAAGAGCCTGGATTTCTAAAAAACGGAGGAAAAAATAATGAATGTGCACTTCCGGTACAGCAAGAAAAACTCTTACAGCTTTGCAGTACTTTCGCCTTTACTGCCTGAAGCTGGTTTTGTAGACAGGCCTGTAGACGGGATCATGATCTACAGTCTTACAACGCGTCAGGCAGCAAAGGTATTTATGGAAGTGAAAAATGCAGGCACGGATTCGATTTTTATTGCTGGAGGACCTCATCCATCCGGCGCTCCGGAAGAGACACTAGAATACTTCGATTATGTTGTGATCGGGGAAGGAGAGGAAACCCTTCCGGAACTTGTGAGAACGATTCAGGAAAGGGGAGACCCTCGAAAAGTACCTGGCATTGCATACAGGGATGCAGAAACAGGCAAGTTTGCCATAACTCCAAAAAGGCCATATGCAAATCTTGATTCCTATCCCTGCTTTGACCCTCATAAACTCCGGGCTCCCATTGAAATTAGCAGGGGATGCCCATGGGGCTGTAAATACTGCCAGACTCCCAGGCTTTTCGGAAGAGAAGTCAGGCACAGAAGCATAGATTCCATTGTGAAAAATGCAGGGTACTATAATGACCTTCGCTTTATAGCCTCCAATGCCTTTGGTTACGGCAGTGATGGAATTCATCCCAGGTTTGATAAAGTGGAAAAATTGCTTTCCGCACTTCATAAACTACCTGATAAGAAAATCTTTTTCGGGACTTTTCCTTCAGAAGTGCGTCCTGAGTTTGTAACAGACGAATCGGTTGAGCTCGTGAGAAAATACTGTGCAAACGATAGTCTTAGCCTTGGAGCTCAGTCCGGCAGTGATCGAATTCTAAAAGAGATCCACAGAGGGCATACTGTTGGAGATAGTATTTCAGCAGTTGAGTGCTGTCTGGAACATGGAATTGTTCCCGCTGTTGATTTCATTTTTGGCATTCCAACCGAAACTGAAGAGGACCAGGAAAAAAGCCTTGACCTTGTACGCTGGATCTGCAAGAAAGGAGGCACTGTAAGGGCCCATTACCTGACTCCCCTGCCAGGAACTCCATATGCATCAGCGATCCCGGCAGAAGTAAGTGACCGGGTAAGGAGAGAGCTTGGAAAACTTGCCCTTGGGGGCAAACTTACAGGATACTGGGAAAAACACCGAAAATTTGATAAAAAGTAAAATTAGAGGGATAAGGTTGAAGGCCGATATATGGATTCTGGTATCGGCTTTGAAACCAAATCTCATTGTTCTGGATTCAATAAATTCCCTGAGACGTTGAACACAATTTATTTATTTATTTATTTATTTATTTATTTGTTTAGTTATTTAGTTATTTTTGAAATTTACGCACATGTTATCTACTCTGATTCTGCTACTATCTTTCTCATATCAACCCCATAACCTGAATTCGAGTTTTAGTCCAGAGTTTCAGTTCATATTTAATTTTTAGTTTAAGTTTATTTATTTTCATTTTGACTGAGTCTACACTGTTAAAATTTTTAAAAATTACTTGTTGGTCTTGCACTTTCGATTGATCTTGTACTACCGGCTGTTCCTTTAATCAAACAATACTTAGAGCTTTTACTAAATTCTCAGTTTAGAATGTATACGCTTTGAGCTTAGGAGGCTCTTATACTGACATACTTATATAAGGGAGAACCTTTTATTTTTAGTCCCCTACGTAATAAAGTAATTAATGTATTTATAATTTGTTGCTACTAATCTAAAATTAAAGTATACCAATCAAATAAAATATTCACCTGAGTTCTGCAACCTTCCCGGGGAAAGCTTAACCAGAGGCTCAAAGTGGTGCAAGTCTTTTAAAAAAGTTTGAGCAAAAACTGCTCAAAGTTTGAGTTCTAGGATTTTATCCCCAAACCCTATCGATGTGATCAACCGGTACAACGATTGCGAGTCAACGGTTGCAACTCAAGTTTGTTTCAAAATGGGGTTTGAAGGTCAAGTTGGAAGATTCAGGATTCATTTGGGGGTTGAAGCTTTTTCTGCTCTTACGACCATTTGAAGACCTTCCTGCATGAGTTCTTCGGCTCGTTCTTGCTTCTCTGCTTCGGCAAAGATTCGGAAAATCGGTTCCGTGCCCGAGGGGCGGATAAGGACCCAGCCGTCTTTGTACCAGATTTTGACCCCATCAATAGTGTCCAGCTTAAGCCCGAGGCCTGAAGCTTCATATTTTACATTTTCCATTGTAGCTTGCGTGTTTACAGAGGGAACTTTGGTTTTTGCGTTGAAGTACTGAGGTACACTCTTTGCAAGCTCGGAAAGCTTTTTCCCGCCAGCCAGGATTTCAAGGATTTTAGCACAGGCCATTGCTCCATCTCTGCAATACTGATGCCTGGGGAAAATAAGGCCTCCATTGCCCTCGCCTCCGAATACTGCATTTACTTCCATCATCTTTCGGGCAACGTTGATGGAACCAACGGCAGTCCAGTAAAGCTCGACTCCTTCTTCTTTTGCTACGTCTGCCATCCGCTGCGAGGAGCTAACAGGAGTTACTATAGGCCCTTTTTCGCGTTCAAGCATATATTTTGCCATCATGGCAAGCAAAACCTCTTCATTTAAGAACTCTCCATTTTCATCCATAAAGACTATCCTATCCGCATCCCCATCGTGAGCTGCTCCTAGATCGGCCCCGGTCATTTTCACAAGTTCGGAGAGCTCGGTTAAAGCATCGGGAGTGGGTTCGGGATTTCGCCAGGGAAATGTCCCGTCGGGTTGAGCTCCAAGAGTCAGCACATTGCAGCCCAGTTCTCTGAGCAGGAAGGGAAGAGTGAGTGAACCTGCTCCGGAACCTGTATCAATGACTACTTTGAGTTTGCGGCTGCGAATCTTTTCGACATCTACTGCGTTAATAATATTTCTGATATAATAGTCATTGACTCCTGGATCGACTCTGAAACTGCCGGTCTTCTCCCAGGATACAATGGAATATTTTCCAGAGGAGTAAATTTTTTCGATTTCTCTTTCTCCATCCCTGGGAAACTCCGTACCATCTCCAGCAATTAACTTGATTCCGTTATACTGTCTTGGGTTGTGAGACGCAGTAATAACGATCCCCGCATCAGCGTGATCACGCACATAGTACTGAATAGAAGGAGTAGGAAGCGTTCCCACGTCAATTACATTCAGACCTGTTGAAAGAGCCCCGGCAATTGCGGCAGACTTCAGCATCTGACCTGAAATCCGGGTATCACAGCCTATAGCAACCGTGCCTTTTGAACCCATATATGTACCAAGGCTTCTGGCTAAATTGACTGCCAGCTCTGGAATTATATATTCATTGGCGATACCACGTACACCATTAGTTCCGAATAATGCCATGTAAGATCTCCATCTTTGTAATTTAAATGAAAATTCTGCCGTTCAGGCAAATCTGCTCTTTAATTTGAATTGTTATAACAAATAAATCTCTAATATAAAACAAAGCTCTGGTAATAAAAACATTACAACAATTTCAAGATGCCGCTATTTTGAGAAGATTTCCAAACTTAAAAATAGTGTCCGCTAAGTAAAACCATTAATCCCCTCTGTCGGCTGTTTCAAGTTGCCTGATTATAGGGCTGGCAAATACATATATCTTATTAGCTAAAAACCAATTAATAATGGCCAATGAAAAGATAGAACTGATAAAGGAAGCCATAAAAGCCAGAAAAAGTGCGGTCATTGCATTTTCAGGAGGAGTAGACAGTACGACTCTTGCAGCCCTTGCTTTTGAGGCACTTGGGAAAAAGGCTCTTGCCGTAACCATAAATTCCCCACTTTTTCCAAGGAAACAACTTGAAATCGCTGTCGAGACAGCCTGTGAGATCGGAATTGAGCACAAGATACTCTCTTTCTCCCAGTTGAATCTTCCTTATTTTTCCGCAAATACACTAAACAGATGCTATTTCTGTAAAAAGGCTCTGCTTGAAACCTTACTCGATTTCGCGGAGAAAGCGGGATATAATGCTGTACTTGAGGGTACTAATTCCTCTGAAATACACGGGGAAAACCGTCCGGGATACAGGGCAGTCCAGGAAGCTGGAGAAAAGGTTTTTTCTCCTTTCGTGGAATTTAACGTGACAAAAGAAGAAATAAGGGAAGTCGCTTCCGAACTTTCTCTTTCAGCATCCTGCAGGCCGTCTGCATCCTGTCTTGCCACCCGTATTCCCTACGGGCAGCCAATAACGGCAGAGGCTCTTCAAAAAATCGAAAAAGCCGAAGAATTTCTTTTTTCTCTGGGTTTTACCCAGTTCAGGGTCAGGATGCACGAAAATCTCGCCCGGATAGAAGTTATTCAGAATGAACTGGAAGATGCTTTACGGAAAAGAGAAAAAATTTCACGGCGTTTGAAATCCCTGGGCTTTGACTACGTAACCCTTGATCTTGAGGGCTTTCGGAGTGGGAGCATGGACGAACCTTATACCTTGAAGAAAAGCTGATTACCAGATGAAGAAAGCCTGACTACCAGAAAACAACTAAGGAAAACAAGGGAAATTATGAGAGAGATCCGTATCCGAAAAGCCAGAAAATCAGACCTGCTGGCAATTCAGAGGTTACTGTCAACTTACTTTCTTGACATGGAAGGACTTGGACTGGAAGATTTTGTGCTGGCTGAAATCGAGGGAAAAATCACAGGATGTGCTGCCCTTATAAAATCCGAATCCTACGGTAAAGATTTTCTGGAGATTCATTCTATTGCAGTCCATCCTAATTTCCGGGGAAAAGGGGTTGGTACCAGGCTTGTTAAGTATCTTCTAACAACTATTGGAGACCAGTGCTGTGACTTGTATGTCAGGACAACTGCCCCTATCTTTTTTGAAAAACTAAATTTTACAAAAATAGATAATACTGAAAAGTTAGCCTTCTGGAAAGATTGCGAAAATTGTGAGCATTTTGATAAGTGCACACAGCATGCAATGAAATATTCTTGCAAGTGTTGAATTTCCAGCTCAATTATTAAACCTCCATTCCTAAATCTTTACCTGGATCTCGATGTAAATTAGTTAGTGTCTTCTTATTCTGAAAATCGAGAAAACAAGAGTCTTTTTTCCATGTATTAGTTTTTGATTAATCGTTCCTCTGTTAGTCGAATTTGTATCTAAGGCCCCGTCTCAGAATAAACTGTGCAGATTTCCAATTGGACGTTTTGATTTTCACTATCAAGATAGCCAATCAAATTTACAATAAATTATAAGTTGCATAGGTTATTTTGTTGCGGGTACTAATTTTTATGGTTTTATTTTCTATGATCTACGAAAGAATGAAAAAGATTTCAATGGTATTTTATATGAGGACATACTTTTCTTGAGTCTAACAACTGTTGCAAATAGTTGAGAGTTTAAATAAAGTAGTTTTTAATGTTTTTCCGGGTTGCTTAGCAATGGTAGCCAGTTGCAAGCAGGATCAATGCTTAGTTTACCAATGCTCTATTTCGACAACTCTTGGAAATAATAAGCACTAAAAGAAATGGAAAAGGGGAAGAAAAAGTGAAAATGAAAGAAAAAGCGTACTCAATAGCTTTAGCTTCAACATTTATAATTTTATTTTTGATTTTTGTTTCATCTCCAGCATCGGCACTCCAAACTGAAACAGATCCTCCTAACTTCACCGTACCAGAAATCACAGGTGGAGCGGGAGATCCTTCCGATGACAAAGTTGTTTCAAATGAGTTATCTACAGAAGAAAACAATGTAACTATGGAATCTATACAATCTGCCGCGCTAAAGATCATTGAAATTCGGATCCCCACCACCAATAAGTCAGAAAAGTGGAATCCTGTTAGTTATGGTAACAGGATACTGTGGACAGATTTACCAAGTGGTGTCCTCGGTACGGCTGATATCCACATGTACGATTTATCCACTTCAAAGGAAACTCAGATTACCAACAGCGGATCAGCATATTTTATTGCTATTTATGGTAATAGGATAGTGTACGATGATGATCGTAATGGAAATAGTGATATCTATATGTATGATCTTTCCACTTCAAAGGAAACTCAGATTACTACTAATGAATCAGATGAATACGCTCATGCTATCTACAGTAACAAAATAATATGGTCAAGTCTAATATGGTCAAGTCTGCTAAGTTCTAATATCTATGTATACGATTTATCCACTAAAAAGGAAAAGCAGATCACCACAAGTGGAGAGGCGTACAATCCTGCAATCTATGGTAATAGGATAGTGTACGATGATGATCGTAAGGGAAATAGTGATATCTATATGTATGATCTTTCCACTTCAAAGGAAACTAAGATCACAACCAGTGGAACTGCCTGCGATCCTGCTATTTATGAGGATAGAATAGTGTGGACAGATGATCGTAAGGGAAATTCCGATATCTACATGTACGACCTTTCCACTAAAAAGGAAAAAAGGATAACTACTAATTCATCAGATCAATACTCTCCTGCTATCTACGGCAACAGGATAGTGTGGTTGGATCCTCGCAATGGGTATTTGGATATCTACATGTATGACCTATCTACTTCCACTGAAACACGGATCACCACTGATGAATCATATCATTCTAGCCCTACAATCTATGATGATAAAGTAGTGTGGACAGGTCCCAACAACGATGGAAATAACGACATTTACATGTGTACTCTTTCAACCTCTCCAGTTGCTGCATTTTCTGCATCTCCAGCTACAGGAAAAGCTCCGTTAAATGTTGCATTTACTGATACAAGCACTGGTTCCCCAACTTCCTGGAAATGGGACTTTGGAGACGGATCAAAGTCATTCCTCCAGAATCCGGTTCACAAGTATTCCAAGATAGGAAAATATACAGTTAGCTTGACAGTAAAGAACGCTGAAGGTAGTAACACAGTAACAAAAAAAGATTATATAAACGTAGTAACAAAGCCGATTGCTGCATTTTCTGCATATCCAACTACAGGAAAAGCACCATTAACTGTTGCCTTTACTGATAAAAGTACAGGAATACCGACCAAATGGAAATGGAGTTTTGGAGACGGAACAATTTCAAGAGAACAGAATTCAAAACATCAGTATTTACAGGAAGGAAACTATAAAATTACACTTACGGTGACCAATGTTGCAGGCAGCAGTACCGTAACAAAAACAAATTACATAAAAGTGACAACAAATACAAGACCAGGTATATACTCTGAAAGCAAATAAACCCTTAAACTGAAAGACGAGATAAAAGATCAAGTCTAAGGGTAGTTAGGATCATCGATCAAATCTGACAAAAAAGGCCAAAGTAATTCTTTTGTCAGATTTGAGAATTTCCTTTTTACAATTTTCAATAACTGATCTTAAAATCTAATTCTTTTACTTATTTTAAGCCAGTTTGAAATTTTATCCCCCTTCTTTTTACTTTTTGTGTCAAGGTGTTTAATATTAAAAAATCACAAAGTATTTTATATAAGGTCTTGGCATTTATTTAACGACCATTGCAAATAGTTGGGATTTTAAGCAAGAAATTTTTGATATTTTCCAGTTTTTCTGGCAATGGTAGCCAATTGCAATCAAAATCAATGCTAAATATATCAATGCCCGGCTTCGGCAATTACGTAGAATAATAATACTAAAAAAATGGAAAAGAGGAAGAAAAAGTGAGAAAGAAAGAAAAAGCGTATTCGATAGTTTTAGCTTCAATATTTATTATATTTTTGATTTTTGTCTCATCTGCGACAGCGGTACCGATTAATGGAAGAGATCACAAATTCACTGTACCAGAAATCACCGATAGATCAGGAGACTCTTCCAATAACATAGTTGTTTTAAATAAGTTATCTACAGAAGGAAATGCTACAGCCCCAGAATCTATACAAGCTACCGCGCTCAAGATCACTGAAACTCCAATAACTATTAATAAATTTGAACAGTGGGACCCTATTTTCTATGATAACAGGATAGTGTGGTATGATAATCGCAATGGAAACTGGGATATCTACATGTACGATCTCTCCACTAAAAAGGAAACTCAGATCACTACAAATGTATCGGATCAGTCTAGCCCCTACATTTACGGTAACAGAGTGGTATGGGTAGATGAGCGCAATAGAAACCCTGAGGATATCAGTGGAAACGCTGATATCTACATGTATGACCTTTCCACTAAAAAGGAAACTCAGATCACAAACAATGAAGGATATCTGTGGGACCCTTTAATCTATGGTAACAAGATGGTCTGGACAGCTTGTCCCTACGGCGATCTCTCCGATTGGTATGATGTTTGTATGTACGACATTTCCACCAAAACGGAAAAAATGATAACCGACAATGGATGCTCATATTATCCTGCAATCTACGGTAACAAGATAGTATGGGTAGACTATCGCAATGGATATACTGATGTCTACATGTACGATATATCTACTAAAAAGGAAACTCAAATTACTAACAATGAATCAGAGAAGATGTGCCCTGCTATCTACGGTGACAGAATAGTGTGGATGGATTCCCGCAACGGAAACTGGGAGATCTACATGTACGATATTTCCACTAAAAAGGAAACTCAGATCACCACCGGTCCATCAGATTCGCTTTATCCTGCAATCTACGGTGACAGAATAGTGTGGGATGATAATCGCAACGGAAACTGGGATGTCTATGTGTACGATCTAGCTACTGGTCAGGAATGCCACACTACTGATAAATCAGATCAGTACTATCCTGCAATCTATGGTGATAGGATAGTATGGACAGATATGCGCAACGGAAATCCTGATATCTATATGGGTACTCTCAGTTCTGCTTCATTTTCTGCATCTCCAACTACAGGAAAAGCTCCGTTAAATGTTGCTTTTACTGATAAAAGTACAGGATCACCAACGTCATGGAAGTGGACTTTTGGAGACGGGACAACGTCAACCAAGCAGAACCCAACGCATAAGTATTCCAAGGTAGGAAAATATACAGTCATCTTGACAGTAAAGAACGCTGCGGGCAGTAATATGGTAACAAAAAAAGATTATATAACTGTAGTAACAAAGCCGGTTGCTGCATTTTCTGCGAAACCTACTTCAGGAAAAGTACCATTAACTGTCGCCTTTACTGATAAAAGTGAGGGAATACCGACTAAATGGAAATGGAGTTTTGGAGACGGAACAATTTCAAGAGAACAGAATCCAAAACATCGGTATTTACAGGAAGGAAACTATAAGATTACACTTACGGTGACCAATGTTGCAGGCAGCAGTACAGTAACAAAAACAAATTACATAAAAGTGGCAACAAACACAAGACCGAGTATATACTCTGAGAGCAAATAAACCCTTAAATTGAAAAACGAAAAAAGATCAAGGTTAAAAGGATATGTATGATCATCGATCAAATCTGATAAAAAAGGCGAAAGTAATCCTTTTGTCAGATTTGAGAATTCTCTTTTTACAATTTTTAATAACTGATCTTAAAATCTAATTGTTTTACTTGTTTTAAGCTAATTTGAGATGTTCTCTACCCTCTTCTTACTTTTTGTGTCAAAGTATTTAATATCCAAAATTTCAAGGTATTTTATACAAGGACATTGCATTCACTTAGAGCCTATCCGAAAAGTCCCGCTGCTCTGAAAGTTATCCATGCACATGCGAAATGAAGCATAGCAAGGTAATTCTCAATTTTCTTTTCCCATCGAATAAGCAATCTTCTGAATCTATTCATC
>Ga0268360_1000574_pt1 | contig 56400 bp, 42 predicted proteins | sample BioMet11_FD_192465 | JGI IMG/M metagenome (GOLD analysis project Ga0268360, IMG submission 192465) | Sewage microbial communities from Oakland, California, United States - Biofuel 11 (Illumina Assembly) | ecosystem: Engineered > Wastewater > Sewage > Unclassified | place: USA: California... | reverse complement strand
GAATATAGGGAAAAGTTGAGGGTAACAAATCAATGGTTCTCTCCTTCGCTTTTCGTTTCACTTTCTTCTGTGCATCTTCATTAAGACGAATTTGGTTCCTGCTCTCAGAGTACCATTCAGGATGATCATATAGCCTTTGAATTTCAGCATACCTCATACCAGTGATTGTTGATAGCTCAAAAAGAGTTTTATGTCTCTTTTTTGGAATTCCTGCCTTAAACTTATCATATTCTACAGGAACAAAGATACGGATTCCATTTACATAAATGGCTTCTTTGTCCCTTGTAAATCCTGAAACCGGATACTTTTCTTTCATTTATTATTATACAGTTGTTTTTCATAAAAATACTTTATTATTGTTTGACTAAAATTTGTATCGGTGAATGTCTGTTGAGATAATATGAAAAATACAGTATTTTGATAATAACTACTGCATTTAATTATTAATATTATGTTAAGACATTGAGAGGAAAACCAATAGTACTAACACCTATTAAAGTGAGATCACAGTAAAAGGAAGTACTGTAAATGTTCTATATTATTTAAACTGTTTGCCTACATCTTCACTTGTCTTATTTGGAAATTCTTTCATTTTGAAACTCTTGTAAGTTTTATACATCTATTTTATAAAATAGGACTTACGCAGTTGGACTGAAGATCAATAGCATCAGACCATTTGCTGGTTAAAATACGACTTTGATCCGCAGGCTTTGTCTTAATGGGTTCTGTTCCTCAAGTGCGTAAGTCCTATAAAATATAAACTATGGTATTTTTTGTCATCCAAATACATTGGGAAAAAACTGTCTAAGTGTTTCTTATGCTTTTTTGATATTGGATGGGTTTATTAAAGGAAACAAGCTTATTCTCTGATAGGATGTAACATTTGGATTTGTATAGGCAGTGTATGAATATTTTATGTCAAAAGGTTCGTATTCCAAAATATCCTGAAAAATTAGGTTTTTACAACTAAACCAAAAAAAGTTTAACTCCTGTGAAAGGAGCTTATAATCACATCTACTGGTCTGCCATTACTTGGTGGTACACCAATGCTGCAACCAAAGATTTATCATTATTATTATGGGTAAAAATGGCAGAGAACATACCAAGTCAACTAATGATGCTTATCCAGTTCAAAGGGATGGGATTAATGTTGAGAAATAGCAAGATTGGCAGCAGTATGATTGATATCAACTGTAGCAAAGGTATGATAACATTGATGTTATGTTAATTGGCAAATATAAGGCAAAAAGCTAAAAATTTTAAGGCTAAAAATTTTGGAAAATTTCAAAAATACATATTTAAGTTATCAGAGAGTTTTTCAGGAAAATCGCTTATCGTTTTTATTTTTCCGAATAATTACATGAACTACCTTCTTTTTTCTCAAGGGCTTGCAGGTATTCGAGGACTGCGAGGACATAGGTTGAGTGGGACCAGGCAAGGGGAAGGACGGATACAGGTTTACCTCTGTCATCGATCTGTTCGGATAGGAGGCCGGCAGGGTGGGCGTGAGCTGCGCACCATTTTAGGAGTTCGAGAGCTTTGTCAAGGTTGCCAACTGCGGAATGCCACTGTGAGAGCCAGAGAGTGCAGATAATCCAGCTGTTCATATAGCCAAAATAAGTATCGTGAAGATACCTGGCGATACCGCCTGAGGGGCGCTTAAGTTCGCGTTCGATAGCTTCCATTGTCCGGACGATCCTGGGGTCATCTGGGGGGAGAATTCCGAAGTACCAGACTGCAAAGACCGAGGAATCAAGAGTAGGGTCGTCAAGCGAACGGCGGAAACGTTTTAGTCGGTTATCGTAAAGTTTCTCCAGAATAGATTTCCTAATAAGGTCTGCAGCTTCCTTCCAGATGTTTGCATTGTCATAATCACCAAGAGAGCGGGAGAGTTCATAGGCTCCGTTGAGGCCGGCATAGACAGTACATGCGCTGTAGGTGTGTATGCCTTTTCGTTCTTCCCAGAGGTCAAAACTCGAAATTGGAAGGCCTGTTTTCGTGTCAATGGCTTTTATAAGATAGTTAGCTATGGGAATCACAAGCCTTCTGTAGTACCTGCCTGTTGTCCAGACACTCTTTGCAATTTCCCAGTTGTTATATAGGGCATAAAGAGGAAGCCCTGTCTCGTCGATTTGAATCATAGGGACAGGATGCCATGTGCTCCCGAAGTCTCCGGCAGGCGTGTACTTGTGAAGGAAGTTTCCTCTAGGGGTAATGGTTTTTGAGAAAAATTCGAAAGTTTCGAAAGTCAGGTGGTGATACCGCGCCCTGTCGAGCGCAAGGCAGATCCAGGCTGCATCTCTTGGCCAGCAATAGGTGTAAAGATCTGCTCCGAATTGCTTTATATCCGAATCGCAGGATGCAATTATCGAGCCCGTGATATCCATGTGGGCGACAACTGCAAGGAGGCTCCTGTAAAAGCACTTTAAGACACTCTGCGGGAGTTGAGGCATCCGGGAAAATTCCGGAAGGACGGATACTCTCTCAATAAAAGAGTTCCAGAAATTGAAGCTATGATGGAAAAGGGTTTTTCTTCCGGCTTCCTTTTCCTGTTTATGAATCTGAAGCACACTGCAGTACTTTTTTCCGAGAACTATCCAGTAGTGTAACCTTGTCGATTCTCCTGGCTGCAGTTCGGGGAGTGTCCAGCCAAGTGTGGAATCTACCGAGCCGTGCGCTACAGGATTCCCACTAAGGGAGGCGTCACTTTCCATATCTCTCCAGGTGCCTTCAAGCCCTCTCCATTCAGCAGTTCCAACTGCATACTGGTCAAATGCAGGGTCACTTGCGTGCAGAAAATAACGGTCGCGTTTGTAATGGATAAGCGTATGTTTATCGATTACAGCTGTTTCTCCGATTTTGGTCTCAAGAATTCGATAATTCTGGTTTGAGAAAAGGCGCAAATGTTTGGGTTTATTAGAGGTATTAGTGACCTTAAAAGTCCTGTAAAATATATTTACCGAGGGGTGAACAGCTTCCCAGACAGTGATTTGGAGTCCGATTTCTGGATTTTCGAACACTGTTTCCCCTATATTAGAGACAACTCCCATGCAGGCCTCAGGGACTTCTTGGTTGCCTTCCCGGATCTCGTTTTTTCTTCTTATGCCTTCCCTGTTCTCTCCTGAGGTTTCAAGGATACGCTTACAGAACTCCTCCTTAAACTCGGATTTATATCTCTGTTGAATCTTCCAGTTTTCAAGCCAGCTGCAATAAAGGGAATCAAGATCGCATATGCCAACCTTTATAGAGTTTCCGTGATTCTCTAGTCCTACATATGGAAAATAGATATCCCTTATAGTTCCTTTTTCGTCTTCACAGATCAGGATTCTCCCATTTCCAAAAATCAGCGGCCTAATCCCGGATACCCCCTGCTTTTTTAAATCTTCATGACCCTACAAATAATACAACTCGGACATTTAAGCTTCAACTCAGGTTCCCAAAATATAGTGACTCAACCCGGTTGAATTCTCTTTTTTTGAACCCATTATAAAAAATGAATGTATTACCTCAAATAGTTTAGTACAGAATCTTTTAATAAGAACCGGATTTTAGTTTTATATTACGAAGCGTAAACCCTGTATCTTTATCTCAGGGATATAAGCGTCAACTTCTCCCTCTTCTTTTCAGTATTCTTTAACTTCATATAGACCATCGGATAGTTTGATATTAGATTAAGGCATGCGAAAACCAGGCAACCTTTTCCCAGGAGTCTATCATCAGGCTCAGCAGGTCGTAGAAAAATCTTCGACTCCAGCTTGTAACTACGTAACGCCGAAACGAACGAATGAGCGAGACTCAGTACGGACGGTTCAGCCGGAATTAAAGCCTTTGGAGATGCCGATGGTAATCTATGAAGTAGGAAGCAGCTAAGTCTTTAGCTTAGTGGCAGTTCACATTTTACTCGTTTAGCCTTAAAATGTCTTGCTCATTCGCAGTTCTAAATATTGTGATAATACCAAAAAGGTACATTGTCAAAAATACCCCTTTCTGGTCTATACCCATTTTTGGTCTTTTTGCTGTCTGCAAATAATAAGTTTAGTCTCCGATAAACTGCCATAACATGGGTCGGTGGAAGATTTACTTTTATAAAATATATCTTTTTTTAGGGAGTTACTTATTTAAATTTTTACAGAATTGCAGGGGCCTTTGAATTAATAATTTAAAATAGGGATATATTTTGTTTATTTCATTAGTACATATATATCAAAAGTTTTTCTCTTAAGATTACACCTGTAAGATTCCATTTTTAAAAGAATAGTCTCTATTAAGCTTTAAAATAAAATTTGAAGTAAATTAAAGTTTTATATTTTTATTTTAATTTTCTTACAATTGTGGCTCTTGAATCTGTTTTTTTCTATTATATAAAGTTTATTGTTAAAACTTAAGGTAATATAACTCTAAATTCAAATTAAACTCTCATTAATCCATTAAAAAATAAATAAACAAATCTTCGATTTTACTTTAATTGAAAAATTCATAATAATAAACTAATCCTCTAAATAATGCAAAATATTCCCTAAAAAATAAATCCTTTTTTGAGGACTCTGAAAAATAGCTTTATATATAAGTCAGTCAATTTTGGGACTGTCAAACGGCGGATAGCCAGTAGACAATCAAAAAAATGGGACTTAGGCAATGAGCTAAAAATAAGTGGCATAAATCTTCAAGCTGCATGAACCCTAACGTTCAGGGTAAATTTGCTCTTGCTTTATTTTGCACATCAAGTGCACTAGTCCTGAGGAGAACTCGACATGAAAAAAATTTTCTTGCCTATGGTTTTATTAGTGCTGGTTATACTTCTAATGCCCACAGCTTTAGCAGCAGGCAACGTAACAATTAATGATTTTTCCTCTAACGTTACAAGTGGAAATGTTACTTTACTTACCAGGTTTACGGGTGACGTCACCGGTAATTTCACTAACTGGAAATGGATATTTGAAAACGTAGAAACAGGGGCTACCACTTTCAGCAGTGGAACCAATAGTGAAAACATAACAACTCACCATAATATTAAAAAACCTGGTGTTTATAATGTTACACTAGTAGTATGGGGACCTGAAGGAAATGACACACTTACAAAGGTAGCCTATGTAACTGCCAATAGGGACGGTTCAAACCTGCCAGTTGCTGATTTCTCTGCATCTTCCACCTCCGGAAATGCTCCCTTGAATGTATCATTTACTGACAACAGTACAGGTGCCACTTCCTGGTTCTGGAAGTTTGGAGACGGAAATATTTCAAAAGAGAAGAATCCAACTCACAATTACTCTACAGAAGGAGACTATACTGCTCTCCTGGTGGTAGAAAATAAGAATGGATGGAGCACAAAAACTCAAGATATAACTGTACAAAATGGTCTTCCTATAGTTGATTTTGAGGCAGATAATTCCAGTGGCTCTGTGAAGTTTACAGACTTATCCCAAAATGCAACCGAATGGAACTGGGACTTTGGAGACGGAGATACTTCAACCGATGAGAGCCCAACACATACTTATTCCGCAGCAGGAAACTATACAGTAACACTCACGGCAAGCAACGAAGCTGGATCTTTCTCAAAAGTTAATGTAGTAAACGTAACGGAAGAAGCTATTGCTATTGCTAACGATGACAGTGACAGCAGCAGCCACCACCACCACAGTAGTAGTAGTGGCAGTATCGGTAGCAGTAGCGTCAGTACTTCTAATGCAGTAATAAGTGTGAACGGAACAGAGTCTGAATCTACTGGTATTGAGCAAAATGATAGTACAGTAACAAACGTTAGCGATAACGTAAGTGCTTCTCCTGAACTTCAAAGTAATGTAACAGAAACTGTAAATGAAACACAGTCCGAACCTGACACTCAGAGCCTGGATAATGAAAGTGCAGCAGCAAATGCTGAACAGACGCCCGAGCAGACACAAAGTACAAATACTTCTGGAAATGAAAGCAAAAAATCACCTGGATTCGAAGTGATTTATGGAGTAATCGGACTTCTTGGAGTGTCACTCTGTAGAAGAAGATAATAAATAGTCAATTGTAGCCAAGTACGAAATGATATAGTTATATCGAGTAAAGGCTTACATAAAAATTTAAGCAAGGAATTAACACAGGTTAGAGCAAGGAAAGACAAAGCAAAGAGGATATATTCAACTCTACTAAAACTCTATACTTCTGTTTCTTTCCATAAACCAAGTATAAATATTTAGGTAGAACAGAACCAAATCTGGCAAAAAGAGCATAGTCGCTTTATTTTGTCAGATTTGAAGGTTATTTTTTCCTTATTTTCAGGAACTTCTTTAGTTTCTATGGTTTTGGTGGGCTGGCCTAAAATTGTTGCATATGGCTCTGGTTCTCTGTCATTTGCAATCCTCAGTTTATTTCTTGGTACAGAATTTATGATCTGATTCTAAAGATTATTTAATTTTAAGACAGACCCTAATTGAAAATTGCCTTTTCTATATAACAATTTTAATTATCTATATAATGATTTTGATAAAGATAACTTCCCCCATCCAGTAAATTGACTTTAATTTCTTATCAAAGATATATATACACTTAATAAGAAAGTTTATATTTTATTGTGCTATCTTAGTAAATACCTTAAAAACGAATATTAAAAAAATCACTCACTACTGAGAATGCGTGTTTACAATGTCTTACGTAAAAAAAACATGCCCTATTTGTGGGAAAGAATTCTTTGTCCTTAAAAAGGCTGAGGAAAAAGCAACTTACTGTACTCTGGAGTGTCTGATAAAAGCTCAGGGTAAGGTTGAATCCAGAGGTATGACTTTCCCGAGTCTTGGTTGAGTATTTGTAAGATGAAAAAAAATTAAAAAATGCGGAGAACATCCTTAAAAGGGAAATGTTTTCCAATCTTTTTATTTTTACGTTTCCTTTTATCTTCCAGTGAGTTTTTTTGCAATCTGGGTTACATGCCTCCCCTGATAGCGGGCCATTGCAAGTTCATTTTCAGAAGGCTGGCGGTTTTCGTCAGTTCCTGCAATCGTTGAAGCTCCGTATGGACTACCTCCTGTAATTTCATCCATCCTTCTTTGACGGCTTTCTGAATACGGAAGCCCGACAATGATCATTCCGAGATGAAGAAGGGTAACATGCGTTGTGAGGATTGTAGACTCCTGGCCTCCATGCTGTGTTCCACTTGAGGTAAAGACACTTCCTACTTTTCCAACAAGAGCGTCTCTACTCCAGAGTCCTCCAAGGCCGTCAAAAACTGTACGCATCTGGGCTGACATATTTCCATAACGTGTAGGTGTCCCGAAAATTAGGGCATCTGCTCCTGCGAATACATCTTCATACATGCTTCTGGTCACGACAGGAATATGAGCAAAAAGGTTTTTTGTTTCGATTGCCCCCATTTTTTCCAGAACTTCGTAAGGCAGGGTTTCAGGCACCTGATAAATCTCCACTTCAGCTCCTTCGACTTCTCTCGCTCCTTCAGCTATAGCTTCTGCCATTTTGTAAATGTGACCATGAATACTATGGAATATCACGTTTACCTTAACCATTCGAATCCCCTTTATAATCAATTGAAATGTAAGTAAAGCGGTTCTAACTATACACAAAATGGATTAATGATCCCCGGAAAAATCCGGATCCCTTCTTAAAAATAGTTTTCTGATGCCTTATATACCTTGTTAGCAAGAGTTGAGTTTTCTCCCTGGTTCTGTACTCGTGATCTCCTGATCCGATTTCCTGTTTTATTTTTTTGTCCTGTTGGGAGTACTTTGAGAATTAAAGAGGACTACAAATTCCTGAAAAATAAGACGTATCAAAATAGTTATTAGGCTATAATGCTTTATAAGCTGGACATGCCCTCTCTTTCTATCGTAATGCCCTCCATGAATGAAGAAGAAACCATCCGAATTTGCATAGAGAAAGCTCAGTCTATATTCAAAAAATATGGTATAGAAGGGGAGATAATAATTGCTGACAACTCATCAGACAGGACTGCAGAGATTGCAGTGTCAATGGGTGCAAAGGTAATAGGCCCGATAAAAGGTTACGGAAATGCTTATCTCAAAGGGCTGGCCGAAGCAAAAGGAGACTATATTGCTATTGCCGATGCCGATAATACCTATGACCTGCTTGAGCTTGATAAGTTCCTGGATCCTCTTATGGCAGGAGAAGCGGATTTTATAATGGGTACCAGGCTTAAAGGCGATATCAAAAAAGGAGCTATGCCCTGGCTGCATCAATATATAGGTAACCCTTTCCTGACAGGAATGCTGAATCTTCTTTTCGGGACGAAAATTTCGGATGCTCATTGTGGGATGCGAGCTTTCACAAAAGAAGCCCTTGAGAAAATGGACCTTAAAACTCACGGCATGGAACTTGCATCCGAGATGGTAATTGAAGCCGCAAAATGCGGGTTGAGAATAAAAGAAGTTCCCATAACCTATTACTCGCGCCGGGCTCCCTCCAAACTTCGTTCATTTCAGGACGGCTGGCGGCATATAAGGTTTATGATGCTATATCGCCCTTTGCCTTTTCTTTTTCTACCTGGAGCTGTGGTTTTTGTCCTTGGGGCCCTGATAACCGGTTCTCTCCTTCTTACCGGAGATGTGGCAGAAAACAGGCTGCATTCCTTCATTTTAGGCTGTATGCTTCTAATCCTTGGAGGACAGACGCTCTCTACCGGCAGTTATTTGAAAACATATGGCCTTATCCGCGGCATGTATCCCAATAATAAGGGAAACACCGCAAAATGGCTGAATTACCATTCTCTTGAAAAAGAACTGTTTGTAGGTTCAATCATACTGATTGCGGGCCTCCTGCTCGGGCTAAAAGTAGTATACACCTGGATTAGCTCAGGATATGGTTCTCTCTCGGAAGTGAAAAGTGCAGTTATTTCAATGGTCTTTGCCTTTATCGGCCTTCAGATGATTTTTTCGGCAATTGTCTTGAGCGTAATGCTCCTTGAAGTGGACACTGACTGGTAAGTGGTGCAATGAAAATCGCCTTTGTGTACGATGCTGTTTATCCATGGGTCAAGGGCGGCGCAGAAATGCGCATTCATGAACTGGGAAAGCGGCTCTCGGCCAGGGGATACGAAGTACACATTTTCGGAGTCAAATGGTGGGAAGGAGAAGATACTTTTGAGTATGAAGGCATGACTCTTCACGGCGTCTGTAGAGCTCGAAACCTGTATGTCAATGGTAGACGCTCGATTTCCGAGGCAATAATCTTCGCTGCGAAACTGTTCCCTGAGCTCAGGAAAGAAAATTTTGACCTTATAGATGTGAGTGTCTTTCCATATTTTTCCTGTTTTCCTGTAAAAGTGGTTTCAATCCTGAAAAAAGTACCTTCAGTTTTTACCTGGCATGAGGTATGGGATGATTACTGGTATGAATATTTAGGAAGGGCAGGAATTTTTGGATTGCTGGTCGAGAAGGCGGTCTCGAAGCTATCCGAAAATAATATTGCGGTCTCGAAATGGACAAAGGATAGACTTGAGGGACTCGGGGTGCCTGGAGAAAAGATCGCGGTTATCCCTAACGGGATCGATCTTAAACGAATCTCTGGGATTGAGGCCAACTGGGGAAAATTCCCTGTTGGCCCTGAAAATAAGGCTTATGACATCATTTTTGCAGGCCGGCTTATAAAGGAAAAAAACGTTGACCTGCTGATTAAAGCCGTAGCTCTTCTTAAAGCCGATTTTCCAGATCTCAGGTGCTGCATTGTTGGGGATGGACCTGAAAGGGCAGCACTGGTGGAACTCGCAAAGAGAAGCGGGGTTTGCGAGAATGTCGAGTTTGCAGGCTTTCAGGATTACGGGGCATTGATCGGGAAAATCAAGGCTTCAAAGGTGCTTGTGCTGCCTTCAAGCCGGGAAGGATTTGGGATGGTGGTTATCGAGGCTTTTGCCTGTGGAGTGCCTGTGGTGACGGTTAGAGCAAAGTATAATGCTGCACAGGGGCTTGTTGAAGATGGAGTTGACGGGTTTATTGTGGGGCTTGAGGAAAGGGAGATTGCAAAAGCCGTGGTAATAATTATTGGGAAGACCTCCAGGAACAAAAAAGCTTCAGAAGCCGCATTGCGGAAAGCTGAAAACTATGACTGGAAAGAAATAGTTAAAAATGTTCAATTAATGTTTGAAGCTTGTATAAAACGAAATTAACGCTGAGTTTATCTGCATAAAAAGATTGGATATTCCCTGTTTAAAGTGTAGGCATGAGTATTTCCTATTCAGATATTTCTCTATTCAGGTATTTCTCTATTCAGGTATTTCTCTATTCAGGTATTTCTCTATTCAGGTACTTCTTTATTCAGGTACTTCTAACACGAGTGAGTTGCTCAAAGAAACTTAGTCTATTTCTGTTTCAAAACATTTCTGTTTTAATATATTTATATTTTTGCCTACTTATATTTTAAAGTATTTATGTTTTAGAACGTATTCGCCCTCTAAAAAACATTTAAAATAAATTAATATCAATATGCATTTTATGTACGGTTTTTAAGAACCCCGATAAGTTTTAATTTTGCTTTTTAAGGTTTACTCTATGTTTAAAGGGGTAATAAAGCTTCTTTCCTAAAACGATTCTCTTTAATCTCTTTATCGTGAGAAGTAAGCTTATATTTAAGCCAGCTAATTTCAAGGCTGTCAGCAGGTTGATAGCCTGCAAGAAAAATGGAACAATGAATAAGTCAAGAATGGATGAGAATATGAAGATGACAAAATCATTAAAATCAATTTCCCGTTTTGCAACGGTACTAATGGTGTTATGTATTCTCCCTTCAGGAGCCTATGCTGCAGAAAACAGTTCAAAATTTGTTCCTGCACAAAACATAACTGAAGAAAATTTCACCGACGTTCAGGCCGATATACTTGATTCTATCAGTGAACAAATTGCTAACCTTCAAAGTTTCTATACTAATGTAAGTGAAACATCCAACGCCTCCGAGCTTCAGAAAGTTCTGCTCAATCAGACACAAGCGAATGGATGTGGACCGGATGGGAAGCACAGAGGACCTGAGGGAATGAATCAGGGACCCTGTGGAATGCCTGGATTATTTAATCTTGATCAGGTCGCAAACGTAACTGATGACAATTACACTGATGTCCAGACCGATATTGTCAGTTCAATTGGAAATATGACTGAGATGCTTAACAAGCAGCTGGAAAACAATACTGATGAAAACAGGACTGAGATGATCAATGAGCAGATAACTGATCTTGAAGACTTATCCACTAACGTGAGTGCAGCTTCAAGTGCAACAGAACTGCAAGAAGTTGTATTAACTCATATGAAGACTCAGGCTGTTGACTCAATTGAAAAAGAAATTGAACACATTCAAGCTAAAGTGAGCGAAAGTGAAAACAAAACCGATGATAGCGATGAAAATGTCACAGAACTCAAAGACAAAATCACGGAACTCACCACTCTAATGGACAATATCAACGCAGCTGAGTCCCTTGAAGATCTTAAAGAGATTATGTCCTCTTCACAGGGAATGCCGGGAATGGGTCATGGAATGGATCATGGAATGGATCACGGAATGTGTCCCGACCAAAATCCTATGCAGCATGGAGGGAACTTCCCAATGTGCCCCGGAAGAATGCCTGAAAACAGCACCGATAATAGCACTGAAGCTTAAGCTTTGGCAGATTTAAAGCTTGATTAAAATGAGATGGGAAATTAACACGGAAAAGAGACGGGAAGTTAAAAAAGGATTATATTAAAATTCATCTTTCCATCTTTTTTCCACATGTCTAAAAAAATGAATACTAAACCAAAACACACACCTTCAAACTAAAATCCACCTTCAAACCAAAACACACACACCTTCAAACTAAAATCCACCTTCAAACCAAAACACACACACCTTCAAACTAAAATCCACCTTCAAACCAAAACACACACACCTTCAAACTAAAATCCATCTTCAAACCAAAATCTACCTTCAAACCAAAATCTACCTTCAAACCAAAATCCACCTTCAAATCAAAATCCACCTTCAAACCAAAACGCACACCTTCAAACCAAAACGCACACCTTCAAACCAAAATCCACCTTCAAACCAAAATCCACCTTCAAACTAAAATCCACCTCCCAAAAAATAGACACTTAGATTGTATAGCACCTGTTGAATGTCAAATTATCTCCATTTCAGGTTCAGTCGAATACATAGACAATTTCTCTATGGACTATTAAAAATCCATGATGGCTGAACCACCTAACAAATTTAAATTTCGTGATAAGTTCTAAATCCATCTTATCTATATCTTTGGAGAACAGGAGATTACTAAATGTTATTAAAAAAATGTCCAAAGTGTAGCTCCAAGCTTGAAAATGATACATTCAGGGATTTTCAGTATTGCTCTGTTTGCGGGTACTGGACAAGGAAAGATACTGCAAGGCTTGAACCATTAATAATCCTGGATTAATAATAATATTTTTGAATTTTCTTTGGAGTGACAATAATATGTTTGAATTCTCTTTGGAGTGTACCCGTTGTGGTACACTTCTCAAAAAGCAGGTACTTGGCTCAAATGAGTTTTACTACTGCAGAAAGTGTGGATCTATATCCTCAGCCGCATCCATGAAAGTGCCTGCTCAGTCTGCAAATCCGCATATTAATGTTGAGCTGACCAAAAAACAAAAGTTGTTTCTGTGATTTTGGTGTTATGAACAACCAGTAAAGTTTCTGATCCTGAAAAATGGTCCTGATATGATCCTCAAAAGTGGCTTCTCAAGATCTCGAAGAGGTCATTTTGGCATCTCCTGAGTATATGCAACGTTTGAAATTATTTTATCTAAAAACTCATGCTCAAGACCGATGTTTATCTATTTAAGGTTCTCACCTTTCAACTGGGCAATTATTTTCAACCAAAATAAAACAATTAAGAAAAACTACGAAGAGTCAGAAAAGTAGTTAAATTCCTATTTACATTATTTAGTGGGGGTAGGTCAAAATGGGTTACAGTTATGGCCCACATCTCGGTAGTCTGAGTACCGACAGTTTGGACTGCTTTGCAGTTAAACTCCTATTCACATTATTTAGTAGGGATAGGTAAGAATGGGTTAAGTTGTAGCCTCTTTCTCGGTAGCTTGAGTGCCGGCAGTTTGGACTATTTTGACATCTGGTTAGAACGACTGGACAGTACTCCCAAGCAAGTAATAGATAGTAGTACACATAGTTGTGTTTTTTATAAGCATTAAAATTTAAATGGACATTTATATAACTCTTAAATATATACATCTCAAAAATCAATTCAAAAATCGAAAAATTATACGGCAGAAGCAGTTTATACAGCACGTACTCCGGCGTATTTTCCAGAGTGCACCGCCCATTCCAGAGGATATGCATGTCTAGTAAACCCAATCTATCAATTATAATCCCAGTCCATAATGAAAAGGAAAATATACTGGAGTTATACGAGGAAATATACAATACCCTTTCACTACCTCACCTAATTGAAAATACATATGAAATAATTTTTATTGACGATGGGTCTACAGATAGTACTTTTGAAGAAATAAAAAAAATAAAAAACTCTAAAGTTAAGGTTGTAAGATTTCAGAGAAATTATGGAAAAGCTGCAGCTCTGTCTTGCGGATTCAAAAGGTCAAAAGGAGATATTGTCATCACCCTGGACGGGGATCTGCAGGACGATCCGAAAGAAATCCCCAGGTTCATAGAAAAACTAAAAAAGTATGATATGGTTTCCGGCTGGAAAAACAAAAGACAGGATCCGATCTCGAAAACTCTGCCTTCAAAAATCTTTAATCGGTTAACTCGGTCCATAACCGGGGTTAAAATTCACGACTTCAACTGCGGGTATAAAGCATACAATAGCTATGTTGTAAAAAACATAACTGTGTATGGAGAGCTTCATCGTTACATCCCGGCTCTTGTTTACTGGAAAGGTTATACCGTAGGAGAGATTGAAGTTGAACATCACCCGAGAATACATGGAGACTCAAAGTATGGGGTCGAAAGGCTATTGAAAGGATTTCTGGATCTTATAACGGTTACATTTCTGATGATATACAACAAGAGGCCTCTACATGTTTTCGGAGGTATAGGAATCCTTCTAGGTTTATCCGGAGTAATTATGTCCGTATACTTAATGGTTTTATGGGTAACAGGATTGAAAATAGGAGATAGGCCTCTTCTCATGCTAGGAATCTTACTTACAGTCACTGGAGCTCAGTTTATTTCCCTTGGCCTGATAGGAGAACTGATCACAAACTCGAGAAATAACGATGATTATATTATAAAATACGATAGCTATGAGCTGGAAAACGGCAGGTAAAATTGTGTTACTTCGGGTTTAATGTTTTACCAGCTCCGTATACATCCTATCCAGATCAGTTCCAAAAGGTTGAAATTAATAAATAAGGATATGCCAGAACATGCCAGGCTATTCACTTCAAAATAATGGAGATATTGTTTCAGAAAGTTTTCTACATAGCCGGAGAAATAACCAGCAAAAATAGCAAATTTACCACAAAAAGATCGATAGTTACTTATGATTCTCAGCAGAATCCGGGTCACTAACTCAACAATACCCACAAAATTCTATACAAAACAAGAATCAAAATCAGGATTAAAAATAAGGATTAAAACAATCTGTCTCAAAACTCAAGCCATTTCTACAATTGATTATGGAAAATGTTTACTTTAAATATACAGAAGATATTTTTCCAAACTTTAGGTACAAATTAACCTCATAGTCAAATAAAATATCTCAATTATAGAATCGAGTTTACTTTTGAGACAACCTGAAAACGAAAAATTAAATAAATTACAAAAAATTAAAAAAGAAATGTTAAAACGGTTACAAAAAATTAAAAAAGAAATGTTAAAAAAGACTAAAACGAGTTAATAATATACAATAACTTACAAAATTAATTAGTCAAGTAGTAGATTAGAGGCTGATCCCAAATAAACTTAAAAAATAACCGAGTAAACTGATAATCAAGTTTTACCCATGAGAGGTACAATGACATCGGGTACACAGAAATGGCTAAAAAAACACTTAATTGATAGCCAGATATTGAATTTTCAGAAAAAAAGTTTGAAAGAATACGCCAGTGTCTTAATACTTTACACTTTAATAACTTTTATACTCACTTATCCTGTAGTTTTCAAGATACGCAATTATATTCCGGGAAGTGGAGACGCATTTCAGTGGATAAGAATACTCTGGTATACGCCAGTAGCCATATTCAACCCTGGCCTAACAAAATTAACACACGACTATTTAATATTTTATCCGGATGGAATCCCAGCTTCACCCTTTCAGTCGGCTTTTAATCAAATTCTTTCATACGTGTTATGCAGTATAATGGAAATTCACGTAGTATACACCATACTATGGTTATTCTCATTTATTTTTGGGGCATACGGCACATATTTGCTTGTAAGATATCTGACCGGTGACAGGACTTCTTCTTTCATAGCTGGAATTGTATTTGCTTTTTCACCTTATCATTTTGTACATTCACTTGGCCATTTTGGGGCAACCAGTATTGAGTGGATACCTTTCTGCGCCCTGTACTTGATGAAAATGTTTAAAGAAGGTGGAGTTCGAAACAGTTTTTTTGCAGGAATATTCTTTATTCTCGTAGCCATGAGCGACCTTCAATATATGGTGTTTATGGGAATTTTTGTAATGTTACTGTTTGTATATGAAATATATGTTTTTTTAAGAACAGAGAAAAGAGGTTATAACGAAATACTGAAAAGAATCTTTTACAAGTACGCATTATTTGGATTCGTCTCATTTATAGGTATAATACCTCTCACCCTGGAAAACATTCTAACAGCAACATCCAGTGATAACTTTTTAAAATTAAGTCCCTCTGAAACGGTTATGTATTCAGCTGATTTACTGAGCTTTTTTCTTCCTTCTGTTTTGCATCCCGTTTTTGGGAATATTATGACAGATATTTACAGCAATTTTTCAGGAAATACCAGTGAAAACACGATGTTTATAGGATACACTGTGATTTTACTCTCTTTGTTTGCAGTTCATAGACTGAAGGGAAACAAATATGTAAAATTCTGGCTGATAGCTGCCCTGTCTTTTTCGATAATCAGCCTTGGCCCACTTCTTCATGTAAACGGTAAGACCTCGTTTACAGAATTCAATACTACTGTTCCTCTTCCGTATTTAGTCTTGTATTATTTGATCCCATTTCTGGACAATTGCCGGACAACCGGCAGATTTTTTGTAATTGCTTCGCTCTCATTCGCAGTTTTGATGGGTTATGGGGCATCAGAACTGCTAAAATCCAACAGGATTAATAAAAAGGCGGCTACAATTGTAATAACCGGTTTGATTGTTTTCGAATATCTTGCAGTTCCTGTATCTTTATCACCTGTCGATGAACCCTCGTTTTACAAAGAGATCTCACAGGATAAAAATAACTACGCATTGCTTGAAATCCCTGCAACTAAAGATTATGTAGCAGGTTCAACCATCATTTATTACCAGACAATACATGGAAAATCTGTCATAGGTAACTGGGCTGCCAGATATCCATCCAATGCAAGAGATTTTGAATTAAATACGCCTGTGGTAAGGGAATTAACCTATTTGCAATCTTCTACTGATGATATCCTGGACCAGGATATAGATCAAGTCGGAACATCCATTTTAAATTATTATAACATATCGTATATTATTCTGCATACAAATTATATGAATGACAAAGAAATTGACTTTGCCGAGAAACTAATCCAAATGAATCTCAACGCGGGACGAAAAACCTATGAGCAGGACTCTCTAATTGTGTATCACGTCAAAAAAGAGCCTCTGAAATCATTTATGGTTTTAAAAGACGGATGGAATTCACTGGAAAAATTAAATGTAGAACCCACTCGATGGATGTCAAATAATGCTACAATATTAGTTTATTCAAATAGCTCCAGAAATGCTACACTAAGTTTTAATGCACGCAGTTTCCACAGTCCGAAAACTCTGGAGGTTTACAACGGCAAAACTCTTCAAGATAGACAAACTATCAGTACAGTTTTTTCCAGTATATCTATTCCGATTAGCTTAAAGAAAGGCGAAAATCTCATTCTTCTGCATGTGCCAGAAGGACCTGAAAGCCCAAGTGAGATTCCAGAGTTAAAAAGTAAAGACAGCAGGGAGCTGAGCATAGCAGTTCAAGAGGTTCAATTAACCTGACCATAGCAATGTAAAGTGAACGGAAGCGCCAGATTAAATGAAGAATAGATAGAAGACCAAAAAGAAGGTTAAAAGCAAGACCGAAAATAATACTAAAAAGAGGCAAAAAAGAAAGTTGAAATGTAGTGAAGACTCATCAAGGCAGCCTGTAATAGGTTTTATCAAGTGATTTCTTTTCTTTTATTACTTTTTTTACAGCTGAGACTTACGCACTTGAGGAACAAAATCAATTACGGCAAAAACTGTAGATTAAAGTCATGTTCTAGACGGTTAACGGTCCGATGCTGCTTATTCTTTAGTTCAACTGCGTAAGTCCTAACAGCATAACAAGAATAACGTTCATCAGAGCATGTTTCCAGAATTAAGTCTGCTATCAAGAGTTTCTTTAATTCATTGATGGTTGCAGGAACTCTCTATATGAAAAAAGAGTTGGTTCCTATCTCTTTGACGTTATCTTCAGTATAAAATGCGCTGTCTGCAACATGATATACTCTCTGATCAAGATTCAGGTTCTGTGTTGGTTCCTTTATGGTTTTGATGAGAACTTTATTAGCGGAACTGTTGCCATCCAATGTTCTCACAAAAAGAAGAATTCCTTTCTGGTCAGTAACCATGGAAATGGAAAAACGAAGTAAGTCGATTCTCTTGTCTTTAGGATAACCGTAAGTAATGTTGATAAAAACAGCATCAGGAATAATATTTTAATTTTTAATGTCGACTTGCCGAAAGTAGGTTCTATTACTCAAATATCTGATTTAATTTCATTTGTCATCGGTTAAGGATTCATTTCCTTCTCCTGTTGCTCTTTTTGAATCTAATTTTTTCATTTTTTATTACTACGGGAGCGTAGAGGGTCACGAATGCCCCGTCCTTTATAGGTTGTCCGACAATTATTGTTAGTAATAAAAAAGTGCTAAAAAGAAAGCAAATAAGACCTTTAAATCAAAAAAGAAGAAATTCTTTTATTACCGAAAGTAATTGTCGGACAGCTTGTTTAGGGTGGGGTGGCTGCCCGCAATTTGAGTTTTCAGTCTCTCTATGGGCCAGTCAAGTTTCTCAAGAGAAAGCTTCTGGTCAATATGATAAATTTCAGGTCTTCCTTAATTATAAGGAATTTACTTAATATAAACAGTTTGTGGGAAGACTCAAGTTCAAAGGTAGATAGTTCGACATTAATAACTCTTATTTTGCCTTTAAAACAGTAATATTAGTACAATTTGGGAAAGTTTTTTTATGTATAACAGGATTTATTTAAAAATTATATTGCAAAAGAGTTCATAAAAATAATATAAAAAATAGAACTCGAAATCAAGCATTTAAAAATTATATTGCAAAAGAGTTCATAAAAATAATATAAAAAATAGAACTCGAAATCAAGCGATAGAAATCCGAAATATCCCAAAGAATAAGGCATAAACGTGAATCAAAGAAATTAAATAACTATAAAGTGTTTTTCGATAAAAATTAGTTGAGATAATGAGATTTTTCGGCGCAGGCAAGGTAAAAATATGAAGCTTGCAATTATTCTCGGCACAAGGCCAGATAAAATACGGAATTTAATTAGAAAATAATCAGTTGGATTGAAAGTTTTCGGAGAGATTAGTGATGTCTTCTCAAATAAAAAATTATTCGGCTGTTCAGGAAAGTCTTCAGGGTGAAAAAGGTGGGTCCGTTGACCTTACTTCTAATATTATAAATTATTCGGTTAGTCCGGAAGGAGAAGAATTTCCGATACCTGAGCCTGAAGAATACAAAGAAGAGTTTAAAAGAGTTAAAGATCTTGTGGACAAGGCCCGTGAAGAAGGGAAAGAGATTGTTGTTGTGATGGGTGTCGGGTTTGTTGGAGCTGTAATGGCTGCGATTATTGCAGATACGAAAGACGAAAACGGGAATTATAGTAAATTTGTAATCGGTTGTCAGAGACCAAGTACCCGCAGTTACTGGAAAATACCACTGCTCAACAGAGGACAATCTCCTGTAAAATCAGAAGATAAAGAAGTAGATGAGATTATAAAACGCTGTGTTCTTGAAACAAAAACGCTTGTAGCTACATACACAAACGAATGTCTGAAACTTGCTGATGTTGTTGTGGTAGATATCCAGTGCGATTATGTGAAGTGTGAACTTGGAAATGTCAGAACCGGCGAAGCCGATATGGCAGCACTTGAAGCTTCCATGAAAATAATTGGAGAAAACATCTGCTCTGATTGCCTTGTGCTAATAGAAACAACTGTTGCCCCAGGGACTACCGAATTCGTTGCACTTCCTCTCCTGAAAAAAGCATTCCAGAAGCGTGGAATCGATTCAACTCCTTTACTTGCACATAGTTTTGAACGTGTTATGCCTGGGAGAGATTATGTGGCAAGTGTACGTGACTTCTGGAGAGTCTGTGCAGGTTGTACTGACGAAGCAAGAGCAAAGGTTGAAAAGTTTCTTAGTGAAGTAATAAACACTAAAGATTATCCTCTGACTATAATGGATAGACCCATCGAATCTGAAACCGCAAAAATCGTTGAGAACTCCTACCGTGCAACAATACTCGCTTTCCTTAATGAATGGAGTATTTTTTCGGAAAGAAACGGTGTCGATCTCCTAAAAGTTATTAATGCAATCAAAATGCGCCCAACTCACAGTAACATAATCTTCCCAGGACCAGGGATTGGAGGCTATTGCCTTCCAAAAGACGGAGGTCTGGGTTACTGGGCTTATAAGCATATTCTGGGCTTTGAGGATGGAGATGAGATCTTCAAGATCACGCCCACAGCAATTGATATAAACGACACAAGAGCTCTTCATGTAGCCGAACTTACGCGAGATGCTCTTCGGAATATGGGCCACTATATAGCCGGAGCAGATGTTCTCATTTGCGGAGCCAGTTACAGGCAGGATGTAGGCGATACAAGATACAGTGGAAGTGAAATTGTAGTCAGGAAACTGACTGAAATGGGCGCTGAGATGCGTGTTCATGACCCATACGTTGATCACTGGTACGAGATGGAAAACCAGGACACATATCCGGCTTCCGGCCATTCCTGGAAGCGTTTCTTCAGAAACCAGGAAGGTCTGACAAAGCTAAAAATCGAGAGTGACTTTTCAACAGCAATTAAAGATATAGAAGCCCTGATCCTCGCAGTTCCGCATAATGAATATCTTAATTTTGAGCCGGAAACTATCGTAAAGATGGCAGGCGGGCCTATCGCAGTTATTGATTGCTTTGGAATATTATCGGATAAGGATATCAAAAAATATTTCGAACTTGGTTGCGAAGTTAAAGCTCTTGGAAGAGGGCATGTTCAGCAGATTAAAAAAGAGGTCCAGAAAAGAAAACTACAACGATTTTCATAATTTTACAATCACAGTTTCGCAGAAGGGATTATTTGAAAACTAAAAATGTAGTAGTCACAGGTGGTATGGGTTTCATCGGTTCCCATCTTACTGAGAGGCTACTTGAGAATAATAAAGTAACAGTTATTGATAACGAATCTACAGGTAAGATTGAAAATATAAGACATCTACTAGGCCACAAAAATCTAACTGTAATAAAAGGCAGTATAGTAGACTTAAATTTAACAGAAATTTTCAAAGACAAGGATTATGTTTTCCATCTGGCAGCAATTCCCAGTGTTCCAAGAAGTGTGAAAGATCCTTTTAGTTCAAATAACTCTAATGTCACAGGAACACTGAATGTTCTGATAGCTGCAAAAGACGCTGGAATTAAGAAAGTAATATTTTCGTCATCCTCTTCGGTGTATGGTGATACGCCAACTCTCCCAAAAAGAGAAGATATGCCCATAAACCCAATGTCTCCATATGCAATTACAAAAGCAACCGGAGAAATGTACTGCAGGGTTTTTCAGGATCTTTATGGCCTTCCAACAGTCAGTTTAAGATATTTCAACGTTTTTGGCCCACGGCAGGACCCAAATTCTCAATATTCAGCTGTAATCCCAAAATTCATAACTGCAATTTTAAACGATGAGAGTCCCGTGATATACGGAGATGGAGAACAAAGCAGGGACTTCACTTTTGTCAAAAATGTTGTTGATGCGAATATTCTTTCCTGTGAGTCTAAGAAAACTGGAGTTTTCAATATAGCATGTGGTAGAAGAATTACAATTAATCAATTAGTTGATTACATTAATGAGATCGCTGGGAAAGATATCAAAGCAAAACATACGAACTTAAGACTAGGGGATATTAAGCACTCATTAGCAGATGTATCAAAAGCTAAAGAATTTGGATATAACCCAATTGATAATTTTAAGGACGAACTTGAAAAAGTAGTACAGTGGTTTACAAAATAAATTAAGTTAAACTATTAGAGAGATTTACTGATCAAATCTGAAAAGGTGGGCGTATTTTCTATGTTCAATAGATTTAATATTTATTACTTAATTTGTGATTTTTCAGCAACTTTCACAATTCTAAATTTTAATAAATATAAATGTTCAAGATGATCCAATTTACAAAAGATTTCAGATTAGTTGTAATTAACATATTATTACCTGATATTTATGAGCAGACAAACATTAGACATTACATTTGAGCTTAACGATTCATGAGAAGGAATGTGAATGGATCAAGATAACTATGAATATATTATTCAGTCCTCCCATCTTAAAGGAAAAGTGAAGATAAGTGGAGCAAAAAATAGCGCTTTGAAACTCCTTACTGCTTCGATACTAACAGAAGAAAAAATAGAGCTAATTAATTATCCTGCAAAATTACTTGACGCCCAAATTCATGTCGGTATGTTAGAAGCTCTAGGGAAGAAATGCATTATAAATGACGAAAAAATAGTTATTTCTGAAAAAGAAGCTCCTTCGCCAATTTTAGATTGGAGTAAACGTTCAATTCGTAATACCCTGCTTATATTAGGTGCATTAGTAAGCCGTATAAGAGAAGCTAAAGTCCCCCTTCCTGGAGGGTGTGACCTCGGAGAAAGAAAATTTGATTTACACGAAATGATTCTCAGGAATATGGGAGCAAAAGTTTGGGTCGAGAATGATATGCTTTGTGCCAAAGCAGAAGATGGGCTAAAAGGTACCGATATATTTTTACCTATTCGTTCAACAGGTGCTACTGAAAATGCAATAATATGTGGATGTTTGGCGGAAGGTATAACTAAAGTTTGGAACCCTCATATTCGTCCTGAAATTCTAGACTTAATCAACTTTCTTAATAAGATGGGTGCAAAAATCCAGGCATTTGGACAGGAACATATAGAAATTACAGGGGTAGAAAAATTATCTGGAGTTAAATATTCTGTAATTCCTGATAATATGGAAGCGATTACCTGGTTGATTGCTACAGTAATTACAGGAGGTGATATTGAAATTATTAATTTTCCCTTTCGAGATCTTGAAGTTCCATTAATACATCTTCGTGAAAGTGGAGCAAAGTACTATATTGGTGACAATAGCCTGATCGTAAGAGGTGGGACTCCCTATCCAATAGAGATTAGTACCGGCCCTTACCCGGGAATTAATTCGGATATGCAACCTTTATTTGCCGTTTATGGTGCTTGTGCAAAAGGTAGTTCCAAAATTATTGACCTGCGCTTTCCTGGTAGATATTGTTATGCAAGTGAACTGGCCAAAATGGGCTTGCAATATAATATCAACGGTAATATACTGGAAATCATTGGTGGAAATCCCCTTAATGGTGCTAAAGTAAGAGCTCTTGATCTCCGAGCTGGTATCGCATTAGTATTAGCTGGACTGGTGGCAAAAGGTGAGACCCGGATCTCAGATGCCTGGCAGATTGAAAGAGGATATGATAATTTTATAGAAAAATTAATTTCATTGGGGGGAAACATAAGATATGGATAAAATAAATACTTTGATTAATAAAAACGTAGGAGATATTTATTTAAAAGAACCTCTTTCAAAACACAGCAGCTGGCATATTGGTGGTTCCGCAGATGTTTTAATTGAACCATATACTATCGAACAGATACTCAAAATAATACAATATGCCGACTTAATGAAAATTCCTACAGTGGTTATAGGGAATGGAACAAATTTACTTTTTTCTGATGAAGGGTTTCGTGGAATTATAATAAAAATGGGTAAAAACTTTTCGAAATATACTATTAAAGGTAAAAGGGCTTGCGCAGAGGCAGGTATCTGGACTCCAAAATTTGCAAAAATATTATCAGATAATGGTTTATCCGGTCTTGAACACACCATTGGAATTCCAGGCACTCTTGGTGGACTTATTTTTATGAATGGTGGGAGCGGTGGAAAATGCATAGGAGACATTGTCAAAAAAATATGGGTTATTGACAAGAATTATGACTTAATATCTTTGTCCCAAAAAGAATGTGATTTTTCTTACCGAAAATCAGTATTTCAGGATTCAGGTTATATAATTTGTAAGATTGAGCTAGAATGTGAATTTGGAGAAAAAGAAAGAATAAAGTCCGAAATGAGAACTATACTGGATAATCGTAAAAACAAATTTCCACTTAATTATCCCAATTGTGGATCTGTTTTTTTAAGTAATCCTGTTGTGAACAACACTTTTGCACCTCCTGGAAAGTTAATTGAAGAAGCAGGTTTAAAAGGTTATCAAATAGGTGGTGCTCAAATCTCGGAAAAGCATGCCAATTTTATAGTAAATTTGGGGAATGCTACAGCTAAAGATGTGATTTCTATTGTCCAATATATTCGAAAAGTTGTATATCAACGTTATGGGCTTTGTTTAGAAAGTGAAGTAAAGTGTGTAGGAGAGCTGGGAAGTCTCATATTGTTACATGAGATTGGAAAGTTATAGGTGGAATAACTGTTCATGAAAACGCTGTAATTGGTACAAATCCAGTTGTATTGGCCGATTACCTAAAAACTCAATCACAGTAGGAATTCCTGCAAAAATAATTAAGTAATGTAGGGTGTAAAATGGTAAAGAACTACAGTTTGGCAAAAGATGGAATATCTGTTTTTGGAACTCAATTGTTTATTTTAATTATAGGTTTCATTTCAGGAGTAATACTTGCGAGAGGACTTGGACCTGCAGGGAGAGGAACCTTTTCTGCTCTTTTAGTTTATCCGGGAATACTGATTAGTCTTTTAAGTATGGGAATGCGTCAGGCAACTGTTTATTATCTTGGTACAAAAAAATATTCGGAATCAGACATTGTAGGTGTAACGTTATTATTACTTATTTTATCAAGCACAATTGGAGTTTTAACTTCAATTGTAATAATCTCGTATACTAAAAGCCCAGATTATAATCAAATGTTAATATTACTTGCGTCATTTACAGTTCCTGCAGATCTTACTATTAATTATTTTACTGGGATTTTAATTGGCAAACAGCGAATAAATAAATTTAACCAAATTAAATATTTGGTTCCTATAATTAATTTTGTACTTATCATCTTTTTAGTACTTTTTGAGAATTTATATGTATTAGGTGCGGTTTTGGCCACACTTGTCGCCCGAATTATGCTTGCTTTATACGCCTTATTAATGATCAAGAGAGAATATTCTTTAAAAATATGCTGTTCACCCGAAATAATCAAAAAAATGTTTTCTCTAGGATTTATCTATGCACTTTCACTGTTTGTCCTGAATCTTAATTATAGAGTGGACATAATTATACTTGAACGTTTAAGTAATGTTGCAGAAATAGGTCAATATTCAATAGGAGTTGGTTTTGCTGAATTATTATGGCAACTACCGACTGCTTTTGGGATAGTTATTTTTTCATATAGTGCAAACGCAAAGGATTCAAATAAATTTTCTCAAGATATTGCAAAAATGATAAGGATTATTTTCCCTATTGTCTTGTTTGGGTCATTATTTTTATATTTTGCTAGTGGGTATATAATTCCTTTTTTGTATGGAGACGAATATATCTCAAGTGTCAAAATGCTAAAAATATTATTACCTGGAATAGTTATAATGAGTTTTTTTAAAATTATTAACATGGATCTAGCTGGTAGAGGAAAACCTGATATTACTCTAAAAATTTTTTTGCCAGCCGTTTTGATCAATATAGTGCTTAATATAATTTTAATACCAGATTTTGGTGGTTGTGGTGCAGCCTTTGCTTCAACCATTAGTTATACGCTTGCATCAGTATCCATTTTGTATTACTATATGAAAATTACTCAATTAAATTTAAGTGATATATTTATTTGTAAAAAAAGTGATATCAATTTTATTTTAGGATTGATTCATGCGTCACCGATTAAGCGCTAGAGAATTACCTTAATTGGTACCTTTGAGACAGATTATAAAATCTGTTTCAAAAACACCATATAGTTGCTTTTGCCTTCTGGATAAAAGTTCAGTAGATCCGCTTTTGATTGAATATCGATTCTTGAACAGGCCTTAATCAAGTAGTTTTAAGTTTTGGGATTAGTTCATTGCAATAAACTATTCTGAAAAATTGAGTTAATATGTCGAATATACTAAAATACATTTTATATTTTGCTTCGTTATAAATCTTGCAATATCTGTTGAGCTGACTGCTGATTTCAAAATGTTCACTTGAAACTGATTTAATAAAACTAGTAATATTATTTGCGTATTCTTCGTTGATTAATGCTTGAAGAATTTGTTTATAATTATCATCTGGATCGAAATTGTCAATAGTTAATCTACTTGAAAAATTTTGATCAAAAGCACTTTGAAAATTTTTTTCCGTGATTAATAAAGGATAATTTGAATTTTTTAAGGGGCACAGCATAATCTTTCCCTTCAATGCAGCTTCCATAAAGCTTCTTCCTCCACCAATAACAAAGTCTGCAATATCAATTAGCTGACTAGCGTTAATTGAATACTTGTCATCTGTGAATAGGTAAATATTATCATCTATATTCTTTCTTATTTCTTTACCAACATTTACATCTTGGAGAGCTCCAATAATAATTAACTTAGTTTTTACCCCATCAGAATTTAATTTTTTTACAAGATTTATTGCTTGTAGTATGTCATTCTTTTTGTATTCTTCAAGCCTGGAAATTATTAGAAATACTTTTGATTTATTGCAATCTACTGATAACTTTATGTTTTTTATTCTTGAAAAATCTGAAGGAATTTCTTTGATTCTATTTGGAATATAAAATAGATTGGTTTTTATAAATCTTCTTGAAGATTGATAAAACCTAACGTTTTCTTGAGTAAATAATATTAAGTTATTCACTTTTGGAAAAGCTATCCTTGGATTTGGGCCTCCACATTTCGTATGAATATATGGCTTTTTGAAAATATTACTAATTAAACTCCCAAAAAAGAAAGTATCTTCATCAAAACTGTGAATAACTTGCGGGCACTCGATATCAATAATATTTTTCAGATCTTTCATTACTTTAATAACACTTATTTTTTCATAGATCAAATTATATACTTTTACTTTTGACTGATTTATAACTGGCGACTCTCTTTTTCCGATAACAACTATAGCACAATCCAATTTTTTACTAACTTCTTCAGCAGTAGTTCTTAAACTATAATAATGCCCCCCCCTTCCCGAGTGAGGATCCATTGTCGAGATTAAGTATAACACTTTCATAAAGATTCCTTTTAATCAGATAACTGCTTGAATATTACTTATTATAAAACTTAAATTTTATATATTTATATATGTCATACGATCGAATTAAATTAAGGTTTTATAATATAAATGTCTGTGAATTTATCGGAGTAAAATTTCACAACTCCAGCGTCATTATCTAAGTGCGCAAAGTCGCTATAATTAAAACTCCATCTGTTTTCAAATTTTGGCAATATTTCTTGATCTTGGTTTCTACCAATATAATTAATCATTAGGTATGATTTGTTATAAGAGTCACTTAACGAAGAATTGTTATTGTATCCAAAATGCTTGATAACTAGATCATCGTGAAGAATATCTTTTTTCTTAGTGCCTGAAACTCCATAAATTGCATTATGAACCCTATTGTTTACTGTTCCACGTTCCAATACAGGATAATCATCTTTTACTTTATAAAATGTTTTCATTGCAGAAAACTCGCTCTCTGGGGTCTGTTGATCTATTTTTAGAATTGCAGGTGACAAAAATAAACTATATATGGATAAACTCGTAATAAGTATCAAAAATAAAGATATTACTACCAATACTTTCAAGTTACTTTTATTTTTATCCAAAGGTCTTCTTAAAAACATACTTATTGAAAAAGATATCAAGATAATAGAGAAAAATATTGAATAACTATAAACTCTTATGAAACCAAATTGATCATTAAGGAAAAATAATAACACTGAAAAACATATCAGTAATATCCACCCTAAAATTGAGAGTTTATGGTAATAATTCACTTTTATATTATATTTTTTCCAAAAAGTAAGTATGTATATTATGCAGACGACAGAAAGTATGGATAATAAGAGGTAGGGACCGTATATACTTAGTACTAGTCCGATAATTTTCAAAAAAGATATATCAACAGAACTAATAGAAGTTTGATATCTCCCAAATTCAGAGCTTCCTCCGTCACTGGATATTAATGTATACATTATATTTTTTAGACTGTACGCAAGAATATGTAAATATGAAGACCATACAAGAAAGGAACATATCATAATTGATAATAAATTCGTTGATTTTTTTATTTTAACCTCAGAATTTTTGGTACTATTAAAATACATAGTAATATCAGATAATAGAATCGTTACTGTAAGCAAAATTGTGACTAAAGGATGAGAAAATATTATAAAAAAACTAAGTAGAATTAACAGAATCGAATATGGCGCAGCGTTCTTTGGTAATCTCGATTTAAAAAAGATATAAAGAAAAAAAGGGACAAAAAGAATTGCTTGCCCATTAGGGCTAAGCATAACATTTTTACTGCCAAGTAACAGTATCGAAGAAAATGCTAACATTACAAATAGATCACGTTTATTTTTAAATATATATTTCCCAAGAATATACCACGAAAATATGTAAAATAGTGAATAAAGTATAGGTAGAAACATAGTAATATCGTTATAACTTAAACCAGAGAAGGATTTTAGTGTAAAACCTATTATGTGAAGCATGGGATAAGGGTTAGAAATAATATTATGTTTATTTTCAATATCAACCATGTAACCAATATGAGTTAAAACATCTTCCCTGCCATGTATGAAATATCCTCTGATAATCGGCATACACAATAAAATTAGGTTTGAAATTATTATCATTAAAAAACCAATTAGCCAATTATTAGTCTCATACTTGGAAACTGCGTTATATATTAATATTATCTGGCCGAGGAAAATAGCTATAATAATAAGGACCCAAAAATATACCGGATACATTTTGTATATTGAAAAGCCATATACATTAGGAGCATGGTTGTTAATTATAATAGCTAAGGCTGATAATATTATTATAAACCCAAATATTGATACTATTTTTATAAATCTAGAGGTATTAATGTACTTATCTTTGGGGGGCACTTTTATCCTTCCACTAAACTATTCAATATATCCTTTTGGGGCAATTTAAATAGTTATTAATAAAAATTTTTAGAGATATATTGAGTATATATTTGATAAACTTTTTTAAATTACTGTGAGATCACCCTATATTAAATCTAATGTTAAAGCTAATGTAACAATCTATTCAGGTCATAAAGATTTCATAAATGACCGATTTGTAAATTTATTGAATATTACTAAGTATTTCTGAATATCTTTCCACAGCTTTTTTGTAAGTGAAGTTATCCCTTACAAAAATAATAGAGTTCTCTATAATATTTTCAAGATCTGGATGTTTCATAGCACGGAAAACGTTTTTTGCAATGCATTCAGGAGAATTATTTTCCATAATAAAGCCAGTTTCTTCATCATTTATTATATCAGGAATTGCTCCCACTTCTGTAGCAAGTACAGGTGTACCGCAAGCCATTGCTTCTAACATAATATTAGGAAGACCTTCTGTATAAGAAGGAATGACTAGCAATTTAAATGAATTTAAATATTTGGGAAGATCCTCATGAGAGCTCCATCCAACAAGTTTTACATTGTTTTCAAGCCCATTTTGAGAAAGATACTTATCAACGTTACTTTTTAAATCTCCATCACCTATTATCAAAATATTCAGATCTGGTTTTTGTTTTAAAATAAGAGGAATTGATTCTATAAAATTTATAATACCCTTCTCTTCAGATAAACGACCTACATACCCGATGAAATCACTCCTTTGACTAAATTCAACATTTAATTTAAAATTAGAAAAATTCAAAAAATGCCGGGGAGCTATCAAAATTTTATGGGAATATTTTTCAAAGTTCCATTCATTTATGAGACGTGGAGAATATAATATTATCTTGTCTACCAGATTAAAGTTTACAGTACATAATTTTGTAACTATTTTCGATAGAATATCTTTCTCGTATTTTATTGAAACTCCCGAAACTATAGTAACGGTTTTTATTTTAAATAATTTTGCGGGGATCAACGATAAAATTTGCATTTCCCCTCCTAAGAAAAAAATACATACATCGATTTTACTAATTAGTTTTAGGAACAAATGAGCTATTTTTAAATGGGTACAAATATAATTTTTAATTCTATTAACTGAACCATTACCTTTTGAATGGAATATACCATACAAATGAATATGTTTATTGCCAGTAAAATGATGATAACTTTCATTTCCAGTAATTAGATATATCTCGTTAGAAGAAGATGTTAAAATATCAATAAGATTAGATAATGGAGTGAGCCCTGCTTTCATGGGTGGAAAAGTGATCACACAAATGCTTTTTCTTTTAATTGCCATGTCTATTCCTTTATTTATTCAGTATTCAATTCATTGGTCATCGGTTAGGGAATTTTCTTGCCTGAAAACTATCGATTTTTTACCTTAAGTGGAATATAAGTGGAATTGATGTAACTTGCGATTTCTCACTTAACCGAAGACGCATGAATATCAATTAGAAACTCGAGACCTCAGTCTTCCGGCTATCTCGAGATAAATTATAGTATATTCAAACTTTGTAGATACAATTCTCATAAAGGGTCTCTATTTTTTTACAAATTAGTGGCCAAGTTAAATTACTTTTAATATATTTTTGCCCATTCTCAACAAATTTGCTCCCAACTTCAGGATTTTCAAGCATTAGTCTCATTTTGCATTTAAAATCAATTACGTCCCCATATTTAACTAAGTACCCACAAGAAGCTCTTTTTATAAATTCGCTACACCCACAGTCATCAGTAACTATTACAGGAGTGTCATACATTATTGCCTCAAATGGAACAAGCCCGAATATTTCGAAAGAAGAGGGATAAACTAAGATCTCAGCGTCCAAATAAGCTGAAATTTTATCCATTGGTCCCATATATCCAGTAAAAATAACCTTTTTTTCTAAACCAAGCTCATGTATTTGTTCTTTCGCTTTATCTTTATAACCGTCATCTGGACCAGCTAATATCAATACGGAATCGTCGATATCTTTAGCCAACTCTACAAAAGACCGGAGTAGAAAATCAATACCCTTTATTTTATGTAACCTTCCTAAGTACAATATTATATGCTTTTGATTAATATGGTACCTAGCTCTAAAACTACCTTTTTCAGGTAAGCTAGATAATGAATCAATATCTATACCATTTGGGATAACAACCATTTTTTCAATAGGGACATTCATTTGTAAATATTGATCAACTTCTGTATTGGATACTGAAATCAGCTTAGATGCATCCTTTAATATTTCATTTCCCCATAGAATATCAAATATCTTTTTTTGATTCTGTTTACCAATAGTGTTTGGAAGTGTTCCATGAGCTTGTAACACATATGGAATATTGTACTTTTTTGAATAATAATGAACGATTACTGCAAGCAATGTCCGATGCTCATGGATATGGATTACATCAAAATCCTTAATTTTTATTCTAGCGATAAAAGGTAAATAATAAGGGATGACAATATTGCGTTTTGTTAAATAATTAGACAGATTTCGGAAATAATAGGTATTTATTCCATCGACATCAATAGGCTTGTTCTTTATAATTTTTAACCTCGATTTAAATCCATCTGTAGTAAAAACTGTTACTTCGTGGCCTTCTTTTACTAAATTTTTTGAAATTTCATAGGCAACTCTTGCAATTCCACCTGCTTCCCAAGAAGGTTTGAAAAAATTAGTTACCTGTAATATTTTCATTTGAAACCTCCATAGTTCTAATTTTGTTAGCAGGGACTCCACATATTACTGAATTTGCCACCGCGTTTTTTGTTACTACAGCTCCTGCTCCAACAATCGCTTTTCTACCAATTTCAATTCCAGGCAAAATGATAGCATTGTTGCCAATAAAAGCTTTTGATCTAATATAAATAGGGGCAGCCTTCATTTCAAGACCATAAGCCTGCCTGTAAGAGCCGTCATGGGTTGAAACCATAGCACATCCACCAATAGTTACATCGTCTTCAATAAGTATTGGAGAATAGGAACATTCTATAAATGTTCGGTTGCTGATATTGCATCTGGAACCAATCTTGAGGGACTCCCCTACCATTAAACACTGATACCCAAGATGTGAATTTTCCCCGACTGTAAATTTATTTACATTTATTAACGCACCTGGAGCCACAAAAACATTGTCTTCAATATGAACACTATCGTAATCGTTGGAAAGAACAAGAGATCCAGGACCAAAATACACATTTTTGCCAATATGTGCACCCAGCAATTTCAACACTGTTTTTTTGAATGCAGACGAGGGAATGTACATTGAGAGACCTAGTAAAATTTTCTTAGCAAAGCTAATATTTTTTAACTTTTGATGATCGTCTCTTTCGTTTTGTCTCTCAGTCATATAAATCACATCAGTTGCACAATTTGCACACTTCAATAATCGTTTTGGCCCTATGCCTGTATGTGTGTTCCTTCAGAATCCTCTGCCTCGCCCTTTCGCCGATCTTCAGCCTTTCTTCGTCAGAGGACAGTAACCATTCATAGGTTTCTACAGCTTCATCTTCACTATTGACAACAATAATCTCTTTTCCAATTTCAAACCAATCTTCTATCCCTTTGTAAGGCTGGGAAACTATGCAGGCTCCGTAAGCTGCAAGCTCAAATGGCCTGGCTGTAGCAGAGGCATATATATTTGTATGAGACCATCTGGTAATATTCAGGTTGATCTTACTTTTGCAGCAGAATTCGCGGAATGCGCTGTAGGAAACTGGACCAATAAGCTTTGCATTCCCCATGTCAATTCCGAAGTTATCACCTCCTACTGAGAAATTTACATCAGGCAGCCTTTTACTAGGATTTGAAATCATATTTGTCATCCATTCTTCCCTTAATTCGCTTCCGTGACCATAGAATGAGACATCAATAGTCTGCTCGACATTTACAGGGGCAAAAAAATCTGCGTCTGCTGCATAATACAATGGAGTAACGTTTTTTGCACCGGCTTCCTTGAGGTCTTCTATAACTCCTTTTGAATTGACAAAAAAAGCGTCATACTCTGAAAGATCCGAATTCACATAGTAGTCAAATTTAAATCCACGTGACATCGCATACTTGGGAAGGATTGTAGGCATATCTCCATCATAATAAAGGCATGAAATCCCAAATTCGTTTTTTAATTCAGAAGGAATTCCTGTGATATGGTTAAGTGGAATATTCATAAAAAGAATAAAATCAAGATCTTTTTCTTTAGTTATAATGTCCGTGAGTTGTTTTTTGATCTTGGGCTTGATATCAAGATTGATTAAGTTTTTAGCTATAGTAGAAAGAAACTCATTGGGTTTTGAAGGATCAGCAACTTTCCTATGGGATTTCAGGAAGTTGTTATAAAGAATACTCTCAAGTTTACACGAATTCTCATATGTTCTCCACCAGAGACTTTCCACTGCTCCTCCAAGGTAAGGGACTACTATAACTTCGTTTCCTGTCTCATGGAGGGCTTTCAGTAACTGCCACCATGAGGGTGTACACCCAAGTCCGTATTTTAAGTCGATCGTAGAAACAAACGCCAATAGTTTCATTGAATTACCTGCTATAAAGAGAATAATAAATAAAGAGTTAATCTAAAAGTTTTTAAGAAACAATTCATCACAGTTTAAATTGCCTTCGCATCCTCCAAAATGGCAGATCTCGAATGCAGCAAGATACCTGTCAAAGCCGTGAAACTCCCTACGATAATAAAAAACAGAATCATGAGCATAGTAGGCTCGAAATACAAACTTTTTCCCACCGTGAAATCCTGGATAAAATAAGTGCCCATAACAAGATCGCTTATTCCAAGAACCAATCCCGGGACTGTAAGGTAGTAAAGAGGTTTGTTGAACTCGATATCTTTTAAAATCATAAAAAGAACTCTAAAGCCGTGTTTTATCGGGTTTACGGTTGAACAATCAACGTCGTATCGGACGCCAATTTCAACTTCGGCTATACGAAGGCCAGATTTGCCTGCGTCTGCAAGCATTTCGCTTTCTATAGCCATTCCCTTAGCTTTGAATCGGAAAATATCTTTCGTTGACGCTGAAAAGGCGCGAAAGCCGCTCTTGGAATCGGTAATCTGAATCCCCGAATTTAGCTTGGTGACCCCGTCAAGAATAGTCTGGCCGACACGGCGATAGGAAGGAGTGCTCTCATTCAGGCCGTTTAAGTACCTGCTACCGTTGACCATGTCGGCTTCACCTTTAATAATGGGATCAACAAGCTTCGGGATCTCGGCAGGGTTATGCTGACCATCGGAATCCATGGTAACTATTATCTCTGCGCCCAGGTCGTCTGCGGCTGCAAAGCCGGTCTTGAGGGCTGCACCTTTCCCTTTGTTTACCTCATGAACAATTACCTCGGCTCCTGCTTTCCTTGCAATTTTGGCTGTTCGATCCGAGCTGCCATCATCGACCACGATTACGCTGTCGGCATAGTATCTGGTAAGCAGGACTACACTTCCGATGGAAACTTCTTCATTATAGGCAGGAAGGATCACCGTAACATTTTGCGGGGCTCTGCTCTTTACACACTCACTTTGTTTTTGGGTTGTGTGCTGTGCACTCTTATCCACTATTTTTCCTGTGCTCAATTTGGATGACCCCTGATATTGTACTATTTTAAGTGAATTTGAGTATGAGCCTGAAAGGCCATTTAATTCCAACAATATTATAACCGTGTAATATATACTATAATATTAACTTTTTGGAGACTAATATGAAAAACTATCATATAAATTTACTGAAATTATTCTGAAGAATGCCAATAATCGGGGAATAATGTTATTGGTCACCCTTTTTATAAAAATGAACATAAGGTTAAGTGATTTTAATAAAAGCCTGAGTATATAACTCTATATATATAAATTTCCATTATAAGACATCTCTTAAAGTATAAATTGAGATTCCAAAAAAGTTATCCTGCAAACCTTACGGCATCTTCTCCCATATTTTATTAATGAAATCCGCATTTGGATGAGTATTTTCCAAAATATCCACGACTTGAATCCACTTGCGGCAATTTGTGAATAAACGAAGAAAAATCGGAGGAAAAAAGCATGGATTGGTCAGGCAGCTTCGGTTGGAATTACGGTCTTTTTACGGCATATTTACCAGGCTTGCTATCAAATGCAATAAAACTTCTATCAAAAGCGATAAAAGTCTCGGCTAGAGTAAGCCAGATCGTCAAAAAGGTAGGTCCGAGATTAAAGTTTCTGTCAGAATGTCAGTACAATTGAACTACTGTTAACCCGGTTGGTAATTGACCGATTTGTTCCTTAATTATTTTTTGATTTTTCTCCTGCCGTTTCTAACAAGTTTAACCACTCTTACTGAGAAATCTTTCAACGGATTTGTTCCTCTTAAATCGAGAATTCAAATTGAATCGGCATATCTATAAAGTTATAAAATAATTAAGTTTACTACTGATATCTTTAAATTTGCTACAAAGATTTGCAAAAAAAGATTAAAACCCCACACTTCTACGATTTAATAAATTGTGTAAGATAACTATATGCAAAAAATTCAGAGGGTTACTATCAAAGTAGCAAAAGTAACAATATAATAAGAGAAAAATCGAACAGGGGGTTTTGTAAGGATGTAGGTAAAAATGGGTCTGCGTGATATTTACTACTATTCTATTGCATTTGCTATGATGGCTGGTGTTCTGATCGCAGATATGCTTAATCTCAATATAGACCAGAAACCAAATGGAAGAATTTGTGTCAAGTTTGGATCTTCAGATAGTCTCTTTAAGTCAAAGAAAGAATAATTAGTTATTTTAGGCTAAAAATTATTTCTGTTCTATGATTTTCAGATTGACTCCTAACCCATAACTTATGACTACGGCAGTAAGCATGTTTTCACTCTTTACTGAGTATCGATAATTTTGCTGCAAAGTCCGTTTTGAGGATTTTGCTCTTCATAAACGCTTACCTCTTGTTTTGATCATCAAAGTGATGAACTACCTCTCCCTGAATTCTTTGCCTTTCGGCTCCGTTTCGAGGGAGATGCTTCCTGGTTCATTCCTTTCTCTTTTGAGAACAAGTCTCCAAGCCCTTCCCCGCGTTCCGCAGGTGTCAAGTAACTATAAGATTTTGATATTGAAGTGAGATTTTTTGATATTGATTGCAGCATTGATGTCCCTATCATGTTTTGTTTTACAATCAGGACATTCCCACTCTCTATCCTTTAACCTTAGTTTGACAGTATAAATTAAATTTAGTGAGGGGCTTCAATTTTTTGTCAAAAATCAATTGACAGTATTCATAAATTTCGTCAAATTGCCTCTGATTTTCCAGCTTCACAATCACTATAAGGCAAATTAGTGGAAATTTTTGTCCAATTTTAGCACTTTTAGACCTGACTTTTTGGATAGTATCTAGATTTTATCTGAGATTCATGCTATCTGTCAAATTCTATACCGAAAATTTGGTCAAAAATCATAAAAATAGCCATCAAGAGAAAGAGAATCATCTGTCAAATTGAATCGTAAAAAATGGGAAAAAATTTGTTGAAATAATATTACTTATTATTCCAACGGATATGAAAACAATCTTCCCACATAAAAATCAAACTGTCAAACTCAGGCTTTAATGTCAAATCTGAATTATAATATCCACAAACACTACAAAGTTTAGATGAGGGTTCAAACTGTCCTATTCTCAGGATAGTTTTACCAAACCATTTTGCTTTGTATTCATTTTGTAACAAAGCTACTCCATGCAGAATCGCTTAGAGCCTGTGCAAGACAGTGATTTTTCTGCATACCTTTTACATTCAGAGTTTCCAGCGCAATAGCTTGGTTCTCGCTGATAAGTTTAGAAGAGAGTTTGTGCTGGAAATCGTTCCTCTGATTGCTTATTTTTTCATGGAGTTTTGAGGGTTGCAGTCTTGCCTTATCCCGATTTTTAGATCCTTTAACTTTTCTACTTACTCTTTTTTGCAGGACTTTCAACCGGTTAAGAGAGTTTTTCAAGTATTTAGGGTTCTCTACTTTCTCTCCTGTAGAAAGAACTGCAAAATCCTTAATTCCTACATCTATTCCCACTGTAGTAGATTCTGAGAATTCCTGTTTTACAGGAAGTTCTTTTCCATCTTCCACAAGAATACTGATATAGTATTTTCCAGTGCAGGTTTTTGAAATGGTTGCTGTTGGTTGCTGTTTTCAGAGTGCCTTCAAACTGCCTGTGAAGAATTGCTTTAACTTCTCCAATCTTAGGAAGTCTTACAATACTCTTTTCAAAATCTACTGTATAATGTTGTGGCAGTTGATATGACTGAACAGGATTTTTCTTAGATTTGAATTTAGGAAATCCTTTCTTTTCTCTGAAAAATCTGGTAAAAGCTGATTCCACATTTACTAAGGACGCCAGCAAAGCTTGAGAATTAGCTTTTTTCAACCATTCATTAGCAGGTTTTACTTCATGGACTAAAATTCTTTGTAAGTCAAACCGTGAGATTGATTTCTTGTATTGTTCATAAGTTTTTATTTTCTGTTCTAAAGCCCAATTATAGACAAATCTACAAGCACCAATGATAACTTTTATAAGTTCTTTCTGGTCTTTAGTAGGGTAAATTCGATACTTATAGGCTTTTAACATCCTCATATTACATGCTTTAAAGAAATAAATGGTTTTTTTGTTAAAGGTTATTTTATGAAGTTGACGGCTTTTATCCCCATCTGCCGCTTTCCGGCTTTCGCCAGAAATTGTCGAGGAAGGGGACTTCACGCCTTCTGAGTTAAAATACAATTTTTCGGTAATATTTCGGAAAAATTTTTGTTTTTAATGAAATTTATCTCAACAATTATATTAGGAGATTATTTATATAAATATAAATAAAAATTAAGAATAGATAGTCAGAAAAAGCTAGAAACAGATGTAATAAATGCAAACCAATGTATTTAAATAATTAATAAATGTAATTTATTAAAAATTAAAAGGGAAAATAGATTTTCCAATGCAGATCAGATGAAATTATGATGAGTGAAATTATTCTCGGCACGAGACTAGAAATTTAATAAATTAATCCTTATAATTTTAACAAAGTAGAGGAAAATAGCTTGTCCAAAGTTGCATTAATAACTGGAATTACAGGTCAGGATGGCGCTTATCTTGCTGAATTTTTACTTGAAAAGGGATACATTGTGCATGGAATCAAGCGGCGATCTTCTTCTTTTAACACGGCAAGAATTGATCATCTTTACAAAGACCCCCATGAAAGAAATGTTAATTTTTTCATGCATTATGGGGATTTGACAGATTCTACCAATCTGATCCGCATAATCCAGGAAGTTCAGCCTGATGAAATATACAATCTTGCAGCCCAGAGCCACGTTCAGGTATCTTTCGAAACCCCCGAATATACGGCAAATTCTGACGCCATAGGAACTCTCAGGCTACTAGAGGCTATCCGCATCCTGGGTCTTGAAACAAAAACAAAATTTTACCAGGCTTCTACCAGTGAACTCTACGGAAAAGTCCAGGAAAGCCCCCAGAAAGAAACTACTCCTTTTTACCCAAGAAGCCCATATGCAGCAGCTAAACTGTATGCGTACTGGATTACGGTCAACTACCGGGAAGCCTATGGTATTTTTGCATGTAATGGAATCCTTTTCAACCACGAATCTCCAATCCGTGGCGAAACTTTTGTGACAAGAAAAATCACAATGGCGGCTACAAGGATAAAATACAGCATGCAGGATAGGCTTTATCTCGGAAACCTTGATGCAAAAAGAGATTGGGGCTTTGCAAAAGATTATGTCGAAGCCATGTGGCTGATGCTCCAGCAAGAAGAGCCCGACGATTACGTTATAGCAACGGGCGAAACTCACTCAGTCCGGGAATTTATTGAACTTACATTCAAAGAACTCGGAATCGATATAATCTGGCAGGGAAAAGGAGAAGGAGAAGTCGGGATCGATGCCATTACGAATAAAATCTTAGTTGAAGTAGATCCTGAGTATTATAGACCCACTGAAGTAGAAATGTTGATTGGCGATTCATCAAAAGCCAGAAGAAAACTTGGTTGGAAACCAAAAGTCAGACTGGAAGAACTGGTAAAGATGATGGTAAAGTTCGACGAAGAAGAAGTCCTGAAAAGTTATCCTGCAGAGAAATTAGCTTCCAGTCAGGAAACTGAGGAAGATTCAATAAAATCGGAATTAGATATTAGGAGTTTGTAAATTTCAGAACAGTACCGCAAAAGGTAAAATTCTTTCTAAATAAAGGCGATCAAATGGAAAAAGAATCAAAAATTTACGTAGCCGGACATAGGGGCCTTGTAGGTTCAGCCCTCAAAAGAAAACTTGAATCAAAAGGCTACACCAACCTTATTTTCCGTACCCATAAAGAACTGGATCTTACCAACCAGCAAGTTGTGAATGAATTCTTCGAACAGGAAAAGCCTGAATATGTATTTTTAGCCGCAGCAAAAGTGGGTGGAATCCTTGCCAACAGTACCTACCCTGCTGAATTCATCTACGAAAACCTGATGATTGAATCAAATATTATCCACGCTGCCTACAAATATGGAGTGAAAAAGCTTCTTTTCCTTGGCTCTTCCTGTATTTACCCAAAACTCGCTCCTCAGCCTCTTAAAGAAGAATATCTATTGACTGGTTCTCTTGAAGAGACAAATGAAGCCTATGCAATAGCTAAGATTGCAGGCATAAGGCTCTGCAAACACTACAACCAGCAGTACGGGACTAATTTCATCTCTGTGATGCCGACCAATCTTTACGGACCTAATGATAATTTTGATCTTGAAACTTCACATGTGATGCCTGCATTGATAAGGAAGTTCCATGAAGCGAAGATGAATAACAAACCTGAAGTTGTTGTGTGGGGTACAGGCAAGCCTCTCAGGGAGTTCATGCATGTGGATGATATGGCTGATGCATGTGTGTTTTTGATGGAAAATTATAATTTTTCTGAGGTAGGAGAGTTCGTGAATATTGGAGTTGGAGAAGATGTTACAATCAGTGAACTTGTGGAATTAATAAAAGAGATTGTAGGGTTTGAAGGGGAGATTAATTATGATACTTCAAAGCCTGATGGGACTCCAAGGAAGTTAATGGATGTTTCGAGGTTGAATGGATTGGGATGGAAAGCTAGGATTTCATTGAAAGATGGAATTAAAGAAACTTATGAGTGGTATCAAGATCAAATAGAGTGATAGGGTTTTGATTGTGTATAAATGAGGAGATGGTTAATTTGTATCTGATTGGTATTATATATTTTAACATCATATATTTATATGTAGGATTTATATGTAGGAAAAAAGGCCCAAAGCCACAATTCTTTGACGTTGCTTGTCCGAACAAAAACTGCAAGTTTTATGGTCTTACTGGCCAAGGCAATATTACTGGAAATGGAACTTACATAAGTCGTGGGAATAAAAACAAGAAGAGATCTTTGTCACCAGTGTGGCAAAGTATTCAATGATCATACAGGTACTTTTTATCACGATCTTCGTAAAGATGAGCAAACTATCGATTTAGCTCTGAAAATGTCTATGAAAGGAATGAGCATTGAAGCTATTGCAGATATTTTAGAGGTACAATCTGCCAGTGTAAAGCGATGGTTAGCTCATGTAGCTGAACAATGCGATAAGTAAATGACAGTATGATGAAAGACCTTGAGGTACCCAAGATAGAAATGGACGAACTATGGGTAATAATTCAAAAAAATAGGTTTTAGAATGAAAGATTATGAAGATGATGGGCCGTGGATGTGGGCAGCTTTTGTACCAGGTTGTAGGCTAATACTCGACTTTGTAATAGGACCAAGAAAACCTTACGTTGCGTATAAGCTAGTGGAGTCAGTTAAAAAACGTGTTTCTGATAAAATTCCTCTTTTTGTTACAGATGGGTTGAATTTTTATAGAGAAGCTTTTTTGAAACATTTTGGAGTTTTGATTGAATTTCCAAGAACTGGGGAAAGAGGAAGACCAAGGAAACCAAAGATCTTTCTCCCTGATTATTTGAATTATTCACAGGTAGTCAAAATAAGAATAAATGGGGTACTTAAGAAAGTCAAGGAGAAGACTATCTTTGGAAAAGACATTGAACAAAGCGAAATCTCAACAACTTTACTTGAAAGACAAAACCTGACTTTTAGGCAGGATAACAACAGAGTTTCAAGAAAGACAATAGGGTTTTCAAAAACGAAAGAATGGTTAGAGTCTCAAATGAGGTTAAAAAAGAACATTTTTCCGGTATCGTTTTTGTGCATTTGCTCAATAATTTGCAATTATTATTTCAACTGAAACTTCCGGAAATAGAGGTTAGAAGCTTTCAATGAAGCTTGAATAAGCAGAGTAATTTTCAGAAAAAACGATAGCAAAAAAAATTGTGAAAATTGAATGGACATATTCTGCGGAAAGTCAGTTGGATAATAGGTTTTTGAAAACTGTAAATTTTATCTGCTTGAGTTTAGCCCTTTAAAGGCAGAAAATGTAACTTTTGTAAGTAATTTGTGGAGGTTTCATGTTTAACTTTAAACTTGGTAAAATGATCATGGATATACACTGGTCTTTTATCAGTCTCGCTACTGCATCTTTATCTCATCTGTTGCTAAGGATAATTCTTGGACGAACACTGGGACCTTCGGGACTGGGTGTTTACACTCTGGTTTTTACAATATACCTCTTTGGAATGCAATTTGCAGGTTTTGGAATTGGATCTGGATTATCAAAATATGTAGCTGAATTCAGAGACGAAAATCATAAAGTTAAAGAGTATATCCTATCAGGGTTTTATGGTTCATTAATCAATGGATTTATAATTACTATTTTACTTTATTTATTATCAAACTTTATTGCTGTATCAATATTTCATAATTCGGAAATGGGGAAGCTAATAAAAATTACAGCTCTTTGCATGCCTTTTATATCGATCCAAAAAATGGTATTGGGAACTTTAAATGGCCTTTATAGAATGAAATCTTATGCACTGATAAGCATTATTCAAAATATCCTTGTTACGTTATTGTCCATGTATCTTGTTATTGTATTAAATACAAAAGTTGAAGGAGCTGTTTGGGGTTTTGTCATAGCTACTATTATAACAGGTTTGATATCAATAATCTTTATTAAAGAATTTATTTCAACTATTTCTTTATCGTTTTCAAAATCATTTAAGGATTTGGGATGGTTTGGCTTTTATTATGTTCTTGCACAATCTATTGGAATGGTAAATACTCAGATGGGCAGTATAATATTAGGTCATTTTCTAGATGCCGAAATTGTAGGATATTATGCAGTTGCCACAATGATTGTAAGTGGGATCGCTTTAATCCCTAATTCAGTTAATACTGCAGTAGCCCCACGCATTACATACATTTATGGGAAAAGAGAATATAAAAAAACAGCTAAATTTATAAAAAGAATCGCATTATATGTAACATTAGTAATTATATTCATTTCAATTTTATTAGTTTTTTTTGGAAAAACAATTATTATATTATTATTTAAAAAAGAATTCTTGCTTGCATACTCCCCGTTATTGATACTATTAATAGGTTATATAATATATTCACCTATTCACTCTGTAGATTGTGCACTGCCAAGTATAGGCAAAATGAATCTAATGTACAAAATATCTATGCTGAGTGCAATCTTTAATGTAATATTTAGCATTGTATTGATTCCAAAATATGGGATTCTAGGTGCAGCTTTATCCACATCAATATCTTTAATTATTTTATCGCTGTTCAGATTGTATTTTATTGATATATACATATTTAAAAAAAAGAGGTGTTGATCCTTAGTTCCCATATTTTAAGCGCATATTAAGCATTATCACAGATATATACTCTCAATTGATACCGATTTTGAAATCCAATCAAAAAATTATGTGCTTATATTTTAAGCGTATAATCAGCATCGGTGGACCTTTATGCGCCTAAAAATGCGGAATGTATGGTTGAGGAAACATTCAAAAACTCAATATTTGCTTCCTAATTTCAAACCAGAACAGCAACAACCTACTTTATTTATAATTTTTCTTGCTATTGATTTTCAACAAACATGGATTTATTGGACTTTTATGCAGGAGGTAAAAGCAGCTATATGGTGTATATAGAGATCAAAAACGATATCATTCAATTTTCGCCAAGTTCCAGTTTACGTCAAAATTAATTTAATCTGTTTCAAAAACGCTATCCTGAAAAATATTGATTTTCTAATAAATTGGTGAAATGTGGGAAAAAAGTTTTAGGATCACGAAAACTTACATATAATTTCAAATACTTTTTATAAAAAGGATTCAAAAATATTAGAACTTACGTACTTGATGCACAAAATCAAGCACGATTGGTGTAGAGTTAAATCTACATGTTAGATAGTTGATAGTTTAATACTATTGATTTCTCAGTTCAACCGCGTAAGTCCTAAATATATATTTATAAATGATAAATTTATAAGTTCAAATTTGCAGTTCAGGAAGTGATCCATAATTTCATTATCTCAATAATGATTCATGGCAACAAATACCTTGATTATACTTGAATCATTCCTTAGTAAATAGTGAACATAGAATGTAAAAGGAAGAAACTAATAGGAAATTTAAATTAACAACTAAAATAATTTTATATTTATCACCACTGATCTAAATTGCATCGGAGAAGAATAATTCCTCATTATAGCAGCAATTCATTTAAATATAATTTTTGGGATGAGCTAAATATGATAAAAAGCAAGGGATATAATTTATCAAGTACGCTATCAATCGTCCTAGTTATGTTGGCAATTGGTGGATTAGTTATACCCATCATAATCGGAAAAGCAAATTTGACCTTACTTGGATGTTATATGGCAGTTCCAATGATTTTGGGGCCTGCTGTTTATAAAACACATACTAAAAAAATGGCAGACCTTAATATACTAGATAATCAAATATTTAGTATTTTATTGATTTTATATTCAACTCTTTTCTTTATATCACTAACATTTCTTATAAAATATGAAGTCAGGCCAATTATATATTACTTCACAATAGCAGCATTATCTACCTTAATTTTACTTGAAATCCTTTCATTTAACATTTCAAAAAATAAATCACTAATAATAATTAGCCAAATGATGATATTGATGTTAAATATTATTTGGGGAGTAACGCTAAAATATTATTTTTTTATATCAAGAACGGATCCTATTGGTCACGTTCGAGTAATTAAAGATTTAGTTGAAAATGGACATGTAACTGATATTTTTGGAATGTACAAACCATTTCCACTTTGGCATATATTATGCGCATCTCTACAATGCGTTATGGGGCTTCCACCTGAAGCAAATAAAGTAATGTTTTTAGCAAATGGATTGATTTATGCATTTATAGTTCCGGTGGGATATAAAACATATACTTGTGTGTTTAAAGATCAAAAAATTGCGTTAATAGCATCATTATTCACGATAATATTCCCAAGTGTCATTACTTATGGAATGTCTTCAATTTCTAGAAGTGTGGTATCTTTCTTTGAATTAATGATACTATTTTTATTAATGTTTCATGGAAAAAATACAGCAAAAAATAAACAAACTGAGTTGTTACTAATATTACTGACTTTTGCAACTATACTTTATCATACAGCATCTATGCCATATATAATATTGCTATTGTTGATTTACTATGCATTCTTAAAACTCCATAGGAAAGAGGATGACAGTATACATCTCAATTCAAACTATATATTATTAACTTTTGTATTAACGATCAGTTATTGGATATATCATGCTCAAGCTCTGTTTGACGTATTAGTAAGATATATTGTTATTCCTGCACCTGAAGGAATTTTAACACATTCTATTGTGTATACTCCTCTTAATGAATTATTTAACTATCTTCAATTTACCCCCATGTTATTTTTTATTGTTCTTGGAACACTATGGGCTCTTCAATCAAATAGAATATCAAAGAATATACAGATATGGTGTACTTTAGGATTAATATTTGCGGGATTGACATTTCCTGGACCTATGTTATTATTAAATAAACTAGCAAGGAATTTCAATTTAAGTAGATTCGGTGAATACACATTTGTCTTCATAGTTGCAACTATGGCATACGGTTTTTATAAATTAAATTATAACGCCAAAAAACATTTGAAAATAATTATTATAATTATTTTTTTTATGACCTCATTATTATCAGTTTCGAATGATTTTACAGCAACAGATAATCCTCTAGTAAAAAGACCATTCTATACATTTTATATAACGAAGGAAGAAGTCACTGCATTTGAAAAAATTCCAAAGATTTCCAATGGATTTGTTATGTCTGATTACGTAACTTGCAGATATAATAGTAGATATATTGAGAGAATTTCTCTTGACGAAAAATCTCATATATTGGAAATTGGAAAAGGAAATATGAAATTTTTAAGGAACTCTACACATGATATTTTTTTAATTAGAAATGGAGAACTCAAAAAAAGACCATTAAAATTGTATAAATCAAAAAATGAAATGTTTATTTTAAAACCTTCAAGTTCAACAAATATGATTTACTGTGAGAAAGACCTGCCAATATGGAATACATTAGATGAGTACAATAAAGTATATTACTCCGGAAATGTTTCATGTTTTATGTGAAAAAAATTATATTTACTTCTGATGTTTTTTACATTTTCAACATCAGTACTTCACTAATTTTCAATTTTTCATAACTAATGCCTTAGATCCCAATCTATGTGGTGAGATATCAGCACATATCTTTTAAATTATATAAATTATAACCTGATGTCAACGGCGGTTTACTTTTCCCCACTTTTGGCGGTTTAGAATTCCCCATCTATTGATATAAAGTTTACTCAATTTTTCATGAATTAACTCAAAATCACTGGCACATATTTCCTGTTTTTATTCCCTGTTTTTTCCTCTCTTTCAGTCTGTAACTTTCTCCTTTGATATTAATTGTAGTACAATGATGGAGTATTCTATCAAGTACAGCAGCCGCTATTACATGGTCCTTGAATATCTCTCCCCATTCTCCATATGACTTATTCGACGTAAATATGGTTGAACTCTTTTCATAACGTCTGGAAATCAACTGAAACAAACAATGAGCTCCTTCTTCATCAAATGGGAGATAACCCATTTCATCAATGATCAGCACTTTAAATTTCATCAAGCCTTTGAGCTTTTTCTCAAGTATTCCTTCCCTATTTGCTATTTTTAACCTCTCAATAAGGTTTCCTGTATTGGTAAAGTAAACCGAAATGCCTGCTTTTACTGCTTCAATCCCAAGAGCAATTGCAAGGTGAGACTTTCCAACTCTAGGAGGACCGAGCAAAACAACATTCTCTGCATTATGAACAAATCTTAAGGTTGCAAGGTCTTCTATGACTTTTTTATCAATAGATGACTGAAACTCAAAATCGAATTCTTCAAGTGTCTTTTTCACAGGAAAAACAGCACTTTTCATTCTCCTTTCCATTGCAGCAGATTCCCTGTGTTTCTTTTCCTGTTCAAAAAGATAATCAAGGACTTCCATTGTTGTCTTGCTGTCTCTTGCAGCAATCTCAAGGCAGTTGTCCAGAAGATCTTCAATAGTATTCAGTTTTAGGTACTGCAAGTTAGTGTGAAGTCTCTCATAGCTGAAATTATTCATTCTAAACCACCATCACTGAATGTTTCATAGACATCGAGAGACCTCTTTTCAACTTCAAGACCTGAAAACTTCAACAGAATATGTGGACTCTTCTTACATTTTGAATTCTCGTTAAGAATCTCACTCAGAAGACCCTTGAAATGTTCTTTTTTCCTGGTAACTCTGCAGTTACCTGGAAGAATTTCATGTTCACAGACCTTCTCATAATCAACATAGACCTCGAATTTTCCTTCAAAGATCTGAAGCTTTGCAGTTCTTCCTGCAAACTTGTAAGGAACAGAATACTTATTTCCAAGATAAGAAATATAACAGTCTCTTGAGATCTTTCTGGTTTCTGTCTTAACAACTTTGTATCTGGGAACTTGATTCAAAAGGTTCAGTTTCTCTTTTTCCTTCTTAAAGCGCTCAAGAGGGATTTCATGAGTTGTTCCATGTATACTTGAATTCACTCTCTTTAACCACTCAAGAGCCTGATTATTCAGGCTCTCAAGAGAGCTGAATTCTCTTCCAAGGAAAAAATCCCTCTTTATGTATCCAATAGTGTTCTCAATTTTCCCTTTTGTCTGAGGTCTATATGGCCTGCATAAGCGAGGAATGAATCCATAATGCTTGAAGAAATCCTCATACTGTGAGTTCCATTCTGAATCTGAGGATTTCATTGCTCTCTTTATTACAACTTGTTTCATGTTGTCGTACAGAATTTCCTGTGTACATCCACCAAAGTATTGAAATGCATTCAAGTGGCACTGAATTAATGTAAAAGTGTCAATGCTCAGTGTACATTCGACATATCTCATTCTTGAGTATCCAAGAATCATGCTAAAACAGAAAAGTTTCTTGATTTTTCCATCGACTTCAACCGTTCCTAATTCTCCCCAGTCAACCTGGGCTTGGACACCTGGTTTTGTCTCATATCGGAGTACCGCAGGTACTCCCTGTTTAGGTCTGACTTTTCTCACAAAATCCTTGACGATGGTTTCTCCACCATCAAAACCCATTTTCTGTATTTCACGAAAGAGGCGAGCTGCAGTATAGTGGTTTTCATTAATCTTTTCGAGTAAGTAAGGTTTATACGGATCAAGTTTGCTCGGTCTTGGCGGACGTTTCTGGGGTTCGGGTAAGGTTTTCAGCTGAAGATATTTTCTTACAGTTTTTCTGTCATAACCTGTTCTTTCAGAGATTTCGCTTATGTTCAAGCCTTGTGAATACAAATCTCGTATCAATAACCATTCCTCCATTTTCAGCATTATCCACAATCCTCGAACTTTTCTCAAGGATTGGGAATTGGGGAATTTCAAACCGCCGAAAATGAGGAATTCTTAACCGCCGTTGACACCTGACGACTCTGTTCCAAAATCTAGTGATTTTTGTATTTCTTGATTGAAAATTTGAATTCACAAGAAGAATCCAGTTTTCATCAAAATCAATATTTGATGTCTAAAGACTTCAGCCTCGAAGTTGTATCTCAAGGATTGTGGTCAATTACAAAATCTAGTGATTTTTTATTTTATGTTCATCACCGGATTTTGATACTGAGTCCAGTCTATTTTGCAAGAATATTTATTTAAAAACATCTAAAATTAATTTAATGCAATTTTATTTTATATAGTTCGTTTACAAAGAAATTTATGTAATCTTCTTTCTTATAAATTGCTTATATAAAGTTTCTGCTAAACTGCCTAAACGATCTTGTTTTTTAATAGAATATGTAAAATCTAAAGATGGATTAAATTGTGATTTAAAGGTACATAAGTTTTTATTATTTGCACCTACCAGATCAAAATACTTGTAGTTTTCTCTTTTTGCTTTTTTAATTAGTTCCCAAATCATAAACTCATTTCCGCCAACATTTACTTCAGTTTTTGTAGCTCCCTTCAACAAAAGAAACTGATTATTATATTCATGAGTTAAAATAGCACCTTTCATATTTTCTTTATCGTCATATAAATAATAGAGAAGAAAATTTTCTGGATATAATGACAAAAGATTTTCAAGATACTTTTGACTTATAAGAGGAAAATTTAAACCTTGCTCGTTGTATCTCTTTGTTTCCATACTGTAAAATAACGAAACATTATCACTTTTTTCCAAAAATAAATTGTATGACATGGCTTTTTTTAATTGTCTTCTAATAGTGTTTTTAAATCCGCTAAATATTTCATTGCAAGGTTGGGATAAATCAATTGAATAAGTATATAACATATTTGTCTCATAATATTCCCATCGGAATGGTCTAATATCCAAAAAATTAGGTATTAATGAAATAGATATATAGTTAAAGTTTTTGTCTTTCACTATTTTATTTAACATGTCGACAATAATAGACATTCGAGTCTCTTTTTTATCTTGTTTAAGGGAATTATAATCGGAGTCCATTATGAAACCTAAATATGGAACACCTGCTTGAGGAGGAGGTGAAAATAAAGTTTTAAATCCAAATAAACTTCTTGAAAATATTGGAAATAACGCAATTAATGTGTTTCCATCATATATTCCATAACGTTCAAGAGTATAACCTGTAAATTTAGCTATTGAATTCAAGAAATCCCATTTATGGAATAATAATCCAGTTGGACTTTTTTCTACAAAACTGTCCCACACTGTCTTATCATTTATTAACTCAATACTCATTAGTCCACCACTCATAAACATTTTTTGCACTTGTCATCCAAGCATTTTTTTCAGAACAGTATTTCAAAAGTTTCTCGTAGACAATTTCCCAGTTTTTTCTAAATGGACAACTAAATATATTTCCATGCCATAAAACGGTTAGTACACCATGATATTTTTCGACAGTATCTATCAGATATTTTGTATACTTCCACGCATCCTCAAACGAATTAGTAGTATTAAAAAGCGATCCATCCATTATAACTAAAGGAATTTCTATAATATTAATAGCTTTATTCTCATTCAGATTGTATGGTCTAAAGGGATGACACATTCCATTTCTAAATCCAACTGCATCACTGTAACCAAATGTGGTATCATACTTAAAGCCAGCTTTTGATAACAGTTCCCATGAATCTGGAACTCTAAATCTTAAATAATGGTTTCTATAACCAATGACTTTTGTTCCTAAAACTTGTTCTAGTTTCTCTTTCTCTTTTCTTATTTCGTAAAGATCGTCGTATGCATAATAGCCACCATGCAATCCAACTTCCCAGCCCCTATCAACTATATCTCCAAGTTCTACACATACATCTTCAACATTGTATCGAAACCTATTTGGATCCTTATCTGTTGTAATAACATAAAATGAGGACTTTGCATTAAAAGCATCTTCTAGTTCCATAATTTTTTGAAAATTTATATAAGGTGAACGTTTTTTGCCTTTAAATTTCCAAAGGATTTGACGTTCTAAAGATTCAAAATTTAAGGATTTAATACAACAAATAGAAGATAAAATAGTATGTTTTAATGGAGGATAGATATCATCAATGTCATGAGTTAAACAGACCGTAAAATTTCTATTTTCAGGATACTCTATCTCCGAATAATTTTTCATTAAAACGCTAGAAACGTGAGGTTCCAAAATGTTATTAGAACTGCTTAATTCATAGGTGAAACGGTTATGAGGATCTAATTTTTTTGGATAATATTCTTCTTTTCGAGTAAACAAATCCCAAATCTCAGGATCATCAGTTAACAAATGATCATCAATTAACAAAATAGATCCTCCAAGTTCATGACAATCTTACTACTTGCATTTCCATTCCCAAATACATTTCTGTGTGTTTTCAAAGAAGGAGTAAAATCATTCACAGTTCTGACAATTTTTTTCTTATCTGTTCCTACAAGTATATTCCATTCATCTTCAACTGTTTCAACCCACTCAGTATTTTTTCTCAACGTGATACAGGGAACTTTAAGCACATAAGCTTCTTTTTGAACACCACCGGAATCAGTAAATATCATTTTCGCATGATTCATCAACTTTATGAACTCAAAAAAACCTAAAGGTTTTGTTAAAATAACTGAAGACTTTAATTTATCGTAGAGTCCATATATTTTCAAGAATTTTTCAGTTCTTGGATGCAATGGAAATATAATAGTCTCATTTAACTCTGAGAAAGCATTTACAATACTCTTTAAATTCTCCTCATTATCTGTATTGCTGGCTCTGTGAATTGTAGCCACAATATACTCTTTACTCTTTAGGCCTAGATCATTTAGAATATTAGATTTTTGTTCTGCAATTTCCTTGTTATATAGGAGGGAATCAACCATTACATCTCCAGTTAAATAAACATTTTCTGTTATGCCTTCGTTTTTTAAGTTTTCAACCGCATTTTTTGTTGGGCAGAATAGTATATCAGAGCAGTGATCTGTCAAGATTCTGTTTATTTCTTCTGGCATCGACCTATCAAAGCTGCGAAGACCAGATTCAACATGCGCAGTTTTAATATGTAGTTTTGATGCGGCAAGAGCACCTGCAAGTGTTGAATTAGTATCTCCATAAGTGAGCAAAAGATCCGGTTTCTCTTTGAGTAAAACTTCTTCTATCTTTTTTAACATCTCACCTGTTTGGTATCCGTGGGACCCTGAACCTACATCAAGGTGGTAATCTGGTTCAGGGATATTTAATTCATCAAAAAATATTTTATTCATTTGATAATCATAGTGCTGTCCAGTATGAACCAAAATTTCTTCATGCTTTTTTCTCAGTTCTCTAGAAACGACAGAAGCTTTTACAAACTGGGGTCTTACCCCAATAACACTCATTATCTTCATTGGAAACCCTCAACAAGTTAAATACTAGAAAAATAACAATCTAAAAGAAATATATTATATTTTATTTATACTATTTTTGTACTTACTATAAAGATCCTGCATATTTTTCCCTTTGTAATCATCAAAATTTTCAAATAACCAGACTAAAAAGTTTGTAAAATTAATTTTATCACTAAGCAAAGACTCCCTTTTTTGTTTGAACAGTATTTTATTATCAGGGTTACTAAGCAATTCAACACATTTTTTAATTGCGAGATCAGGGCTTTGGAAGTTATAGATCAAATTATATTTTTTTTCTAATTCAATAAAGTTTAACATTTCATTCTTTGAGCCTACCCAACTATTACAGCGAACTGCAGGAGTGCCCAAAACTGCGGCTTCAGTAGTCATTGTTTGGGAATCAGTAATTACTAAATCTGCAAAATACATAGCATCATGTATTTTCTCAAGAGGAAATTTAATGACATATTTTTCAAGTTCTTCGGGAATTTCTATTGCAGGACTAATATAAACTGTTGCGTACTTGAGAAGTTCATTTACTAGTTTGACTTTATAATTGGAATCAAATCCTGAAATTCCAATATCATGTGCAGCATTAAAAGAAGCAAATCTAATTATGACAAATGGTTCATCTTTATTTATTCCCATATAATCAAAAATTTGCGAATCAGGTGAAAAGTGGTCTGGATGTAAGTAAGCCAGTTCCTTAAAACTATCTATTAAAATATGTTTTTTGCCAATATGCTTAGGAAAAGTAATAGGGGTGATTATGCAGTCTGCAAATGGATATGTAATAAACTCATCATAAGAAAGGAGATTGTCTGTAAAAATTATAGATTTGGCTCTAGTAATTTTAGAAATATGTGCTGCAGTTGTACCTCCAATACCTGTGATAAAATCAGGATCAAATGATTTTACAGCCTTGTAAGTAGAGTATTCATACTCCAATTGATTTGCAATTCTCTTAAATCCAGTTACATATTGCTCAGAAACTATCTTGAAATCAAAACCATAAGCAACTAATAGTTTTATGCATATCTCTCTATTTTTCGTTATAATTCGAATTTGATGTCCTTTTTTTTCCATTTCCCATATGAAATTTTTATAGAAATGGACGTGCGCTGGATGTGCAATTTGAATAAGAATTCTCACGAAAATTCCTCACTTTCTATGAATTTTACACAGTTTATCTGAAAATTTAGATCCCCATCTAATTATATTGTGACAATGAAAACCAATGGAAAATTTGTAAAAATTTAACAAATAATATAATATAATTTCTTTATTGTGCGTTTTCTTAATTTTAAGAGCACAAGCTTCATATGAATCCGGACAAACTTTGTCTTCCAAATTGTTTAATACTAACCCTCTTATATTATTAATATCCTCAGATTTGAACTTCAACTTATACTCACTTTGTTCAGTTTCCAAAACTTTTACAGATAAATTATTCTTAGAATTGACCCTGATTTCTAAAATGCCACTAACTTTATTTTCGATTCTCCACATATCAAAAATGAAATTACCGAGACTATATGCAATTACCTTGCCGTTATAGATTTCTATAGGTTGAAAAACATGTGAATGGTGACCTAATATTATATCAGCGCCCTTATCTATTAATTCATGACCTAAACTTATCTGATCGGAAGATGGATAACTATTATGTTCGTAGCCCCAACCCCAGTGTAAAGAAATGATAAGAATGTCAACTAATTTCTTGTTAGATTTTATGGAATTAAAGATTTCAGAGATCTGATGTTTTTTTCCTTGATCACAAAGGTTATATCCCAAAAATCCTATTTTTTTATTTTTTAGTTTAAAGATCTGAATATCGTATTCTGAAATTGTATTAGGTGCTGCCAAATATCGAATATTACATTGCTCAAGTATGGATATGGTTTCACAAACCTTTTCATCGCCGTAGTCAAGAATATGGTTATTTGCTAAATTCAAAATTGAAAAATTACTTTCTTTCAGTAAACTGACAGCTTCTTTTGGAGCCATGATAAGTTTTGGATTGTCAAAATCATTGTAATCAAAATCCTTAGAAAGCACGCACTCCAAATTACCAAAAAGAATATCCGAGTTCTCAAGTATAGGCAATACATCTTCAATTAAATATAAAGGTGATTTTTTGATATACATAGGAAGTGTGTTCTTTTCTGCAATTGCGCGCAAAGAAGAAATTCCTAGCATAATATCTCCAACAGCCAAGATTCTTACATCATCAGAGTTATTATCTGAGAACTTAATCTCCACGCTAACCTTCACCATCCTCTCTTAAATATAAACTTCCTTTTTTCAGCGTTTAATAAAAAACTAAAACTTTGCATGATAATCCCAAAAACAGGCAATGGATCACTAAAAGATAGATCACCATAACAAGTATGTTTATCCCAAAAGTTAAAAAACTCCTTAAAGCCTTTTATTTTGTCAGGTGTCTGCGTAAGCCATAAAATTTCGTTTGGTAGAACCCATCTGTACTTAAGTCCAACTTCGTACTTAGAAACTCTATCAATATTGTTTCCACTTGCTAGTTGGTACATCAAATAAGGGAAATCGACCCCTGCTTTAATGGATAAATTGAGAGGCATCCAGAATCTAGGATTTACTTCAAGCAGAAGAGGATTGCCTTCGCCATCAAGAATGTACTCAACCTCAGCCGCTCCTTTCCAACCGATATATTTCAGTAGCCTAAGGGAAGGCGCTATGGATTTAGAATCCTCAGAACTTACTCCAACAACAGTAGGGCCACCCGTAACAGGGTACTCTTTAACTCTTCTGTATGAAAAAGAGGCAATTTCTCTCTGGGATTCATTAAGTAAAATACAGGCAGTACTATAACCAGTTTTGTAAATATACTCCTGAATGATTGGTTCGCCATAGTCGTTTTTTATTGAACTATATGCTTGGTCGAACTCCTCAACTGAATTTACCTTTATTATGCCTCTGGAACCTGAACTAACTCTTGCTCGAACCAAAACTGGATATTTAACATTATTCTTGATGAATCCAATATCTGTATATTCTGGAAAATAAGTCTTTGGAACAGGGATTCCACAATTGATGGCTATCTTTATAGTTTCACCTTTATCACGGAATTTTTTGAGAACTTCATAATCTGCAAGGTAAAGTCTAGTATATTTTTGGAATTCACTTTTGTATTTAGAAAGTAAAAGGGTAATATCGTCTCTTACAGGGAATATCATATCGTATTTTTCACTTTTTACCAAATTAATCAAGTATTTTATAAAACCTGCTGGATCGGAATCAGGTGACGGATAAATAACTCTTTTCTTTACGTAACGAGAGTATGATGATAAATTATTTTTGAAGTCGTCACCACAATGAACTTCAAACCCTTTTTCGCCAAATGATCTTATTATCGCTAGCGCTGCAAGAGACCTACCATCTGTAACAAGTATTTTTTTCATGACAGTTTCTCCTCTAAATTCGGCACATCTTTTAGATACTTTGCAGGAACTCCTGCTACTACAGTTTTTTTAGGAACATCTTTAGTAACAACAGATCCTGCTCCAATCACGGAGCATCGATGGAGCTTCACGCCTGCAAGAATTATTGCTCCTGCTCCTATCCAGACATCGTCTTCTACGATTATAGGCTCGATTTTACCATAGATTCTAGATAAGTTAGACTTCTCTGGATGCATTGAGCATAAAAAAGACACATTGGGACTTACTGCAACTCGATTCCCAATCTTGAGAAATAATGCATTCGATGTTTTTGAGTAACTTTCCCCTCCTCCAAATGGAGTTATTGTAATATTAGGTCCAAGATAACAATTTTCACCTAAACTAACATATTTTACTTTCTTTAATCCAAATATCCTTAAGCTACTGGAAGGAGCACATCTTGCGATTATATAATAAAAGTAAGAACTTACTTTTTCCAGGTTCATTTATTCCACCCTGAAATTGGATGATTTCAATCCGGAAAGTCTATGAAATTTATATAATCGAGTTTCCAATATACACACGGCTAACCCTCCGCTTTTGATAACAATTTATGCTTCCATATTTGGCAAATCGAAGTGAGACTCTTGAGAAATAAAACTTGAGTATTCCGAATTCTCAATTTGCAAATGAGAACAATCTCTAAGTGGAATAAAGTCCACATCTTTTAAATTATTTAGAACATAACGAATCCGATTTTCAACCCTCTTGCCTTTAATGACCCAGTACATTGGCCTTCCTTTCCCAATATCTGGAAACTTTTCATACGAAATGTCAATTGGATGAAAATAAAATATAGTATGTCCTCTTTCTAAACTCTGTTTTAATCCTTTCAAAATGATGTGGCCCCCAAGGAATCTCAACATGGGACCACCGGATGTAGGAAGTTTAAAGCCTCCAGCATTAAAATAAGCAAACGGAAACTCAACGAGCCCCCTAACTCTGGCTGGTTCAAGCTCATTTCTGGTTGGATAGTAAGGAGAAGAGGATACATTTTGAAGACAAGAATCTGTTTTATTGTAAATTGAGTTCACGCATACTGATGAATCATATTTGAACCCGAGTTTTTCCAGGGAGTCCAGCATCCAGCCACCGACAAAAGCGTTTGGAGCTCTGTATCCAACGACTTTTTTACCGGACACTTTTTCAAGAATTTTCTTTGCTTTTAATGTTCTGGACTCGAACTCGTCACTGGTCACAAGGGGCTCTTTTGTCTTAGGATCAATTTTACACATATGATGTAACCCATGGCAAGCAATTTCATGCCCTTTATCGACAATTGACTCGATTAATTCTGGATAATGCTCCACAGTGTCCGCAACTACAAAAAAAGTGGCAGTAGCATTATATTTATCGAGAAGATCCAGAACTCTTTTCGTGGGCTCAGTTAAATAATCATATCTTGAATTCCACTTTTTAAAAAATTCATTGACATCTTTGAATACGGAAAATGGAGAGCCGCATACCGAGGGAATGTGATACCAATCCTCGATGTCAACCGTGATAGACATACTTTTTTTCATGGGGGTTCCCTTTACTGATTTCTAGATGGAATTTCACTTTTTTACAAAATTGCATATTAAAACTGCGAACAAAGTTCACACCGTCTTTGAATAGTTCGTCTTGTTCGCCTGCATGTCGAAGAACATTGCAAAAAGAAGGAACTGCATGCCTACTAGGAAAATAAACACAAACAGCAGAGGATAGTTCTGGGAAACTGGCCCGTGGAAAAACAGCTTTTCCAGGAAGATCCAGAATCCAAAAATTAAACCCAGTGGGACAAGTATCATGCTTGCAAAGTAAAATAGCACAAGGGGGTGAAAATCTAGTACTATGTACTTCATCTTCAGACGCCATAAGAAGCCCCTGAAAATCATGGGAGCTACTTTGCGAATGTACTTTCCATACTTGATTTTTGATTTTTCGCTACCATAACGGGCTGGCATTGTCACGTCGACTACTCTCATGCCATAGGCATTCATTTTGAGCAGTATATCGTTGCAGTAGCCGTAATAAGTATAAATTGAATC
>Ga0268360_1000573_pt1 | contig 56522 bp, 46 predicted proteins | sample BioMet11_FD_192465 | JGI IMG/M metagenome (GOLD analysis project Ga0268360, IMG submission 192465) | Sewage microbial communities from Oakland, California, United States - Biofuel 11 (Illumina Assembly) | ecosystem: Engineered > Wastewater > Sewage > Unclassified | place: USA: California... | reverse complement strand
ATAGTTCGCGTATAGTTTCTTCGCTGCAACCCCACGCAGCACCACATGATCGGGCGTTTAGCTCAGGGGGAGAGCGCTTCCCTGACACGGAAGAGGTCGCAAGTTCAAATCTTGCAACGCCCACCACAAAAGACCAGGTCAGAGCAGGTATGCTCTGACCTGTTTATGTAAAGTGACCAAAACAGTGACCAAGGAGTGACCAAACCCCCGAAAACCCCGATTTCGGGGTGTTTGCAATTATGCACGATTAACGAATATATAGCGATTTTCTTACATTTCACCTCATCATAGCTCCTTCATATCCACGCTGCCGCAGGGCCTTCTGCCGTCGCGCCGCTTGGACTTGTTCCAAGAATCGCGAACCAGCAGGTAGATTGGTCGGCGCTTGCGAGATGTCGGACTTCGTGTGGTCATCCGCCCCTGAAAGCGATTGGCAGCTGGCGGCAAGGAGATTGCCTTGCATGGTCCCTCTAGCTCGGGTTTGGATAGGCTTGCGCCCAAGATCGAGGAATTAATGTCCTAGCCTCATGAGAACATGCACCCAGAGAAGATCGTCACGACGCAAGGCGACGTTCGCGGAAGTGATGACACGTGCCGTCCCCAGCCGGGTCCGAGAGTGTACCTCCTGGGCCGGGCGGGGCACGATTCCCGCCTGGCATCCCGAGCGCCTCTCGCGCCCTGGAGTGCCCGGGCCGGAGAGGGCCTCCGGCATCGCGTACTCGCCCAGGCTGTGAAGAACGGATGCGCGCGGACGTGCAGACGCCCACAGACGACTAGGTTGGCTCTGCCCGAGACTTCCGCTTTCTTATCGGTGTATATGGCTTGGTTACCGCCCTCAACCGTCGGGAGGCGACCTCTGCTCCGACGGTTCCCCGGCAGCCCGCCGAGAAACTCAGGAGTGCATCATGGCCGACATCACAAACGCACAAGCAAAACGCACCAGAGACGCAGAGAGAGCCATGGGGATGCCAAGGCATCAGGGGGACGGCGGCCCCATCGGCAGGCGTCAGACGCCCCCTCTTGGTGTCGACAGCTTCCAGGTCTTCGCGATGGAGTACCTTACCGTCGACCAGGTGGCCCGGGTCCTCCACGTCCACAGGCAGAGGGTGGCCGAGTGGGCGAGCCTAGAGGACGACCCGATGCCTTTCCGCATCTTCCCGGGGATGCAGAAGGGGGCCTTCATCTCTCGAGACGACCTGATCGACTGGGTCGACAGGAACTCGATCCCCCTCGCAGAGAAGGGGAGGGGGAGGTAGAGCCTCGAGGGAGGTCACGAGACGCGGATGGGGGTCCCTGCGGCTGGCCCCATCCGCGTCGCAGCCGCTCAGTCTTGGTCGGCCTTGCCGATCTCCTCCGCGCCGAAGCTCCACATGAGGAGGTCGAGGTCTTCCTGGCAGCTCGGGACGACGTCCTCATCAAGGTCCCTGACCATGTCCGCGTACGTGATGAGGCCCTCGTTGTCGGTGACGTAGAGCGTGCTGGGATCCGGTGCGACGAACTCCTTCATGCCTCCCCCTTCGGTCGGACGATCGCGTACGCTGCATTGTTCCAGAGGCGTGGGTGCGTCCACTGCTGAGGTCGGATCGTGTCGGCAGGCGTCGTCACTCCGCCTGTCGAAAAACGAACGGGTTTCCGACCCCGCGGATGCGCCGGGGACCCACGGAAGGTCCCCTATCCTCCCGCGCCGTCGAAAACCCGCGCCCTCGCGTGCGCTCGGGCGACCCTCACTGGCCCCTCGAAGCCCATGGTCGCACGGCCGGCAAGCACCTCTTCCCGCCGGCCGGCGCCCCTCCCGTGAACCCGCCGCACGCCGCGCCCGTGACGCGGCGGAACCCCGGGAGGGGCTTGCACCAAGGCCTTCGAGGGGCCAAAGGGGCCCCACGTCCTAGGGAGCAGAAATGACCGAGAGCACCAAGACCCAGCAGCAGCCGACCACCGACCAGACCGAGGAGCCGAAGCCCGTCGCCGAAATGACCGCCGCCGAGGTCGCAATGGAGGGCCGCAAGCTCGCCACCAGCTACCTCGAGAAGCGCGGCTATGCCATCCTCGAGCGCGACTGGCGCTGCCAGGCGGGCGAGGTCGACGCCGTGGCCGAGGACGAGGGGACGCCCGTCCTCGTCCTCGTGAAGACCGCGCGCAAGCTCGGCGAGGACTCCGACGCCATGCCAGAGCTCGCCATCGACAAGGCCAAGCAGGCCAGGTGCCGCAAGCTCGCGCTGCTCTGGCTCGCGGGGCATCCCGAGGCCGAGAGCGTCCGCGTGGACGTCATCGCCCTCAACATCGTCGGCGAGCGCTGCGCAAGGCTCCGCCACCTCATCGGCGCCTACCAGTGGGAGGAGTAGACCCTAGCTGCCCAAACCGCTGGGAGCGTAAAGGCGACCGCTCGGGGAAACTCGGGCGGTCGTCCTTTTGTCAGGCCACGGCCGCAGCCAAGCCCTCCCGCGGCCGCCCTCCCCGCCGCCAGGAACACCTAACGGCGGCGGGGAGGGGAAAGGCAGCGTTGCTTCAAGCCAACGTCATTTTTCAAGGTCGTTCGGCAACTCGTTGGGTATCATCCCGTTTGTCTTATGCTTGAGGTCATCTGCAGCCAAGATCAGTATTCCAGCCGAGGCTGCTCGACACAGCGTCCTGATGCACGATCTAACCTTCTTCCCTCAGATACGTGACCTCGAACTGCTTGACCATCCGTGCCTCCTGCACGCGGTTCTCGATCGCGAAGGCGTCGTTGGCGTCGAAGCGCTGCCAGATGTCGAGGCCTCTGTCGAGGAGAATGTCCCAGCCGTTGTCGATCTTGATGTGGCGCGCGTGGATGTTCGGGTCGTCCATGTCCCAGGTGAACTCGACACCCTGGGAGGCGACGGCCTCAGCCACTTGTCGCAGGTACATCTCCTGTTTGCCAGGCTCCCCATGCTCGTCCGGCGCAGTCGCGAGGTGAACCTTGATGGTTTCGACGGAGTAGTCGCGATGGCGAAGGACAGCCTCAAGCACCTCCATGACATTTCTCACCTGATAGAAGTTGCGAACGTAGGGGTCGACGATCTCGATGTTCCTCGCGCCCTCGAGGTATGGCCCAAAGAGAAGGTCGTACGAGACGCCGCGCTGGTTCTCGCGGTACGAGACGAGCCCGGTCTTGAGAGAGCTATTGGATGCGTGAGGTTCAGCTTCCGCTGAAGAACCCATGGCCGCCGGTGCAGGCTCGGCAGCGCTCGAATCCGGCCGGTACGTCTCGGGAATTCGAGGGCCCAAAGGAGATGCGCATCCGCCCTTCATAGGCACGAGGTCGCGAGAGTGGTAGAAGCTGGGATATTCCTGCTCCTCGAGCGTCGTGACCACCTTGACGGCACCAGTCTCGAGGTCCTTGTAGGAGTTCTCCACGCGCTCAAAGGTTCCGTCGATGCGATAGATCTGGTCCTTCACGCGGCAGCGCAGCTCCATCGAGAACTCTAGGAGGTCGCGCGCCTCCTCCTTGGTGGCGTCCTCCCCTGGAAAGAGAACCTTCATGAGGCCGGAGAACGTCTTGCACACGCCGTCGCGGTCGCGCGTCGAGAGGGAGCGCGACAGCTCGAACCACTTGCAGAAGCCGTTCGAGTAGTCGAGGGTGCGCAGATGTCGGAGCGCCTCAGCGAGGTAGTCCACGATGAGGCCCTGCGTCTCGCAGAACATCTCGCCCCGCACCACGTCTATCTCCCAGCCGGGGATGTAGGCGTGGAAGCGGTCGAGGAAGGCGGGGTCGTGGTAGAGGTCGGGCAGGTCGTCGAAGAGGTCGGCGTTCTTGAGCAGGTAGCCCACATCGTGAGAGGTGTTGCCCAAAAAGGCGAGGGCCGCCTCGGCGGTGACCTGCTCCACGCCGCGGGAGAAGGCCTTGTTGGCCATGTAGTTCTTCAGGATGTCGACGATGTCCTTGCCGGGACGCTTCTGCTTGCCGGCGAACTCGTCGAACCCCACGCAGTCCCAGTAGCCCACCAGGCCGATCTTTCCGCTCGCGTTGTTCACGAAGAGCTTGGCGGGGGTCACCTCGCCGCCCGAGATGAGGATGCCATGCGGGCTGAACTCGGAGAACACGTGCGACTTTCCCGTGCCCTTGGGCCCCAGCTCGATGAGGTTGTAGTTGCGCTCGCAGTAGCAGACGAGGCGCGTGACCAGGAAGAGCTTGGAGCGGTGTCCCAGGAGCTCGGGGTCGAGGCCCACCGTGCGGATTATGACGTCAAGCCACTCCTCCGAGGTGAACTTCGAGCGCGCCTGCACGTACTCGTCGAAGTCGAACAACGGCAGTTGGATGGGCTTGAGCTTGTCGAGGACGAAGGGCGACTCGTCCTTCGCCTCGTTGGCGATGTAGGAGAGGTCGGCTATGCACCATACGCCCGAGACCAGCAGGCGCTGGTTCGCCCTCACCGTTGCGGAGTCCACGAGCACCTGCTTGATCCCCAGGTTCTCGAAGGTGGCCTCGTAGGCGTCGCGCTTCTCGTTGAGGTCAACGTGCACCTTGTCGATGACGCGCTGATACTCGCTCTCCCTGATGTGGGAGCGCACGAGGGTGGCCTCGCTGCGCTGCACGTAGTGCTTGGCGAGGATGTTCTTCACGGCCTCGATGCCCTCGGCGACCTCTTGCTCGTCGTCGGTGGAGCAGTACTGGCCGAGAAGGTACTCCAGCACGTAGCTGGGCACGGCGGCGTTGCCGCGCACCTGCTTGACCAGGTCCTTGCGTACCGTGTAGCCAGGGAACGCATCGATAAGCCTTCTGCTCAGGTCGTCCATCGGATGTTCGCTCCTACTCGAAGTCCTTGCCGAAGCTGCGCCTCACGGTGTAGTCCTGCGAGGCGAGGTCTGCGTAGACGCTCGTCTCTCCCACCCGCCTCTGCACCTTGACGGTCACGCGCTGGCCGTCCCTCACCGTCGATGCGAGGGGAAGCCTGATGTGGGAGATCCTGGCCGCCGTGTCCTCAGACTCGCTGGCGAGGTCGAGCTCCTCGACGGGAGAGATCGCCTCGGGAGCCGCCTCGCCGGCAGCGCTTGCGAAGACCCTCACGTGAATCTTTGAGGCACTCGCCGAGACGGGATCGGTCTGGTAGAGGTCGAGGGCAACCGCGTTTCCCGTGATCAGCGTCTTCCCGCCGGTGAGGATGCTCGCGCCCACGGTCTCGGCCTTCCTGTGCTTCCTCGCGCTCACCACCAGCACCGGGATGACCGTCTCCTGCAGGGTGGCTCCTCCGTGCACGAAGCGGGCGCCCGACCCCTTGAGCCTGAGCCTACGCATGCCCTTGGGAATCGCGACGTCAAAGGCGCCCTCCAAGCCCAGACTCGAGGCGGGGAACAGCATCATGCCATCCGCCTTGGGAAGCGTCGGGGCCATGACGAACCTGCGAGTGTTCGAGGCGTCGCCGCCCGAGGTGACCGCGGGGAGGATGTCGTAGCTCGCATACTCGAACCCCGAGGGGTCCTTGTCCTGGAAGAGGAAGCCGTGGTCGGCCGTGACGAGGACCTCGTCGAAGCCAGCCCGCGTGAGTATCGAGACGAGACGCCTGATCTGCCTCATCGCCTCCCGCGCGGCGCCGAAGACGTCGCGCTCGGTCTCGGAGTTGTCCCCCGTCTTGTCGACCTTGTTGTGGAAGACGTAGACGAGTCCGGCCTCCGAGGCGTCGCCGAGGGTCCCGTCGGAGAGCACGTCCTCCGCCTTGAGGGCCCTCGCCCCAGGGTGGGCCGCGGCGAGCACGGCCTCCCTGTTCGCCATGCCGGTGGCGGGCCTTCCGTCCACCGAAACGAGCTGGGTGGCGGAGTCGATGGAGATTCGTTCGTTCGGCAGCAGCGCCGCCATGCCGAGCTGCGTGTAGGACGGCAGCATGGACATGGCTGGCTCGAGGATGGCTTGGTAGCGTGGGCTCCCGTACCTGAGGTCGTCAGCGAGCTCGACGGCGCACTCGTAGCGGAATGCGTCGGAGGCGACGACGGCCACGCGCTCATCCCGCCTGCTCGCGACCTGGCTCGCGTAGAAGTCTCGCTGCCGGCTCGCGATGCCTGCCGGGGGCCACGTGCCGGCCTTGCAGGCGAGGTCCTGCCACTCGATGGCGAGTCCCCACAGGAAGCTCCCGTAGCGAGGCTCGACCAGGCTCCGGACCCCGGACAGGTCGACGTCCGCCACAAGGCCGGGGTCGCGCAGGGCCTCGTGGTAGCGCCGGTAGGCCGCGTCGGTCTGGCACCACCGCTCGGAGTACGCCCTGAGCGCGGACGCCGCGTCCTCGCATGCCCCCGTCTCGGCCTCGCGCGCCTTGCAGCCCGCCGTCACCAGCGATGCGGCCAGCAGAGCGTCGTAGGTGACCTTCGCCTCGCCGAACCAGTGCATGCTGCCGCGGCGAGCCTCGATGTCGGCGATCTCCGCGCTCCGGTCCATGCCGGCCGCCACGTCGGCGACGAGCCCCCCGAGTATCCAGCGGTCGACCCTGCGGAGGTAGGGGTTCGAGACGAGCGCCTCGCGGTCGCACGCCTCGGGCCTCACCAGGGACTCGACGTCCTCCATGCGGCCCATGAGCGCCTCGAACGCACCGGCCTCGGCGCTGTCGCGCGACATGGACGAGAGCAGGAGGGCTGCCTCCGGCCCGAGGGTGGGCTCCTGGCCCACGAGCTCGGCGCAGCAGGTGAGCACCACGGCCGTGGAGAAGTCCGCGAAGCTCGGAGCATCGGACGAGTAGCCGTAGACGGCGCGCATCGCGCCCCAGAGGGCCTCCCTGAGCCCGTATCTCTCGACCTGGGCCTCGAGGTCACGTTCGAGGGCGAACGACCTCACGACGGCCCTGGCGACGTCGCGCGTGACGTCCACCCTTGACGTCCCCTTCGCGCCGCACGCGACGGCAAGGAGGCCGAGCTCTATGTCCTCGCGGCTCGCGGAGCGGGAGAGCCAGTCCGAGCCATGGCATGCGGAGGAGAACTGTTGGAGCCTCTTCCCGCTCGCGAAGAACGTTGCATGGGCGGAGAGCGTGGCCTCGGCGCTGGGCGCCAGTCCGCACTCCTCCGCCCAGGATGAGGCCATGGAACAGCTGAACGGCCGCGACATGAGCTTGACGTCGAGCAGGTAGTCGAAGTCCGAGGCAGGAGCACCGCCCGCACGGTACACGAGAACCCGGTCGCCGCCTCCGCGAAGGATGCGCCGTTTCAGGGCGAACTCGTTGCCGCGAACGATGATGACCTCGACGCCGTCGAGGGCGAGCCCCCCGATCGAGTCGGCGAACTCTCCCGGCTCGTCCTCCCAGAAGACAAGCCGGCTCTCCTGGCACGCAGCCTGCAACCTATCCCTCACGCCCTCGTCGAACGCCATACGTCTGTCCAATCCCCGAATCGTCCGATGTCTAGATCTTACGTACGGCTCCCGCGAACTTCGCGTAGTTGACCTTGACCCCATCATCCAGATCTATTGCCACATGCGCTTGCGCAAGGTCATAGAGGACGTCATGCTCCCATGCGGCGAGCTCCGAGGCCATGTCCCTGTACTTCGCCGCGGTCGACTGGTCCTTTGCCGTGCTCGACCGGCCGAGCACATCGGCCTGCGCCTCGAGCTTGCGCCGGAGCTCGCGCACATAACCCGTGAGTAGCCTCGAGACGGATCCCTCGTCGTAGCGGTGCATGTAGACCAGGGCGTTGAAGGAGTTCTTGGGGCTGGAGAACATCCAATAGATGGGGCGCTTGCCAGACCCTGCGACCGAGTAGGTCTTGCAGTGGTCGGCATAGAAGCCGCCCGCGCTGGGCTTGGCGAGATAGGCCCGTACGCTCGTGCCAAGCGACTCCTCCACCCAGCGGAGGTTCTCCTGGAAGTGCTCCTCGCCGAAGGCGGCCCTGAGCCAGGTGGAGAACCTCGAGGCTGCGTCGTCCTCGAACCACTCGCCCTCCGTCACGGGCAGGATGCCGTCCTCGTCAGGCATGAAGGTGGGGCTGGGCACCTTGTCGAGATAGTCCTCCAGGGTGGAGCCCTGGTCTGCCAGCACGAGCCCGTCGACGTCAAGCGAGTAGCGCCCGAACATGCAGCCGATCGCATAGGAGACGAGCAAGCGCGTCTCGCGCGAGCGGTCGAAGCGATGCACCGACACTTTGTCGTCGGGGACCTCGATGGGGACCTCACCCTCGAGGCCGTAGATCTTGGCGAAAATGCGGTTGAGCTCCTCCTCATTCGACTTCAAAGAGTCGAAACGCTCCTGCCACTCGGCTTCGACTTCGGCGGCATCGTCGGCAAGGAGCGGCTTTCCTCGGAGGAGCGGATGCCGCTGGAAATCCCACGAGGTTTCGAAGGAATCGTAGTCACACTTTGCCAATCGAATACACGAACTGGAGAATTCAAATATCTGATCGTTGGTAATAACGGAAGGTAAAACAGGGATATTGGAAATTGGTCCAGGAGGGTAATTCAGCGTTGGATTGAGATAGCTAAGAAAAGAAGACGATACTGATGAGTTAAGCAAGGCCATTATTCTTATCAATTTAGAGTTTGGCAGTTCGATGATTGCCGGAGCGGCGGAATCGAATGAAAACCCGGCCTCGAAATAACGCATATGAAACGATGAGCTTGTAATTTTTGTCCACGAAATCATGGGTTTGAAGTAGAACTGATTACCATCATGGCGGAACCCCGGGAGACTACCCATTCTTTCGAGTGATTTAGAATCATATTTTAATATATATTCTCGATTGCCAAACCATTTACGATACTCGCCACCCTTAATATGGGGCGAGTAATTTTTTCCTCCGAAGATTGAAATGTCGCGCGCGGAAACTTCTTGCCAAAGTCTAAGAAATGCGTTGTTATCTCCGGTGGATATTCCTGCATGCGTCGGCACTACCTGCTTAAGCAGTTTTCCATTGATGAACGAGGATTTCTCTGCCAATGAAGCCCAATACGCAACAGGGCTCCCGGGGATGTCCTTGAACGACCTTGCATCGCAGCGGTAGAACCATCCGCAGCCATGGTTGCGGATGGCCTCAAGCGCTTTCGGCTGCTGTACGGCTGGTCCAACAAAGTTTGCAAGACGAACATAGCCGCCGCGATAATTCTTGAGCAAGCCGTTGTGCAATGTGAAGGTGCAGACGGGTACCGTGGCGCCAGAGAAACCTGAGTACTCAAGCTGTATCAGCGACGTGATGGTCCCTTGGTTAATCAGCAGATTTCGCAGTTTCTCATAGGCGCTGATGAACATCCAAACGAATGGCGTCATGAATCCAAGCTCGCCATCTTGCTTGCAAAAAAAAGTGTTTCTGAGAATGAATGCAGAGAAAAGGTCGCTCTTCTCGTCGGGATAGTTGTCCTTCACCCACGACGACATCCAGGGGCTCATGTTCTTGCTGCCCATGTAGGGTGGGTTGGCGACGACGGCGTCGAACGTCCGCGACAGGGCCTCGAGTGAAGTGGCCATGAGCTCGAGCTTGCCCAGCGTCGCGGCGGACTCCATGTCGTCCCTGGCGCGCAGCGAGTCGATTGCGCTCCCCACCAGGACGGAATCCGTCGGGTCTGGCACGTAGAGGCTCCCCACCTCGCCGAGATGGGAGAAGGCGTCGAGGAGCCTTGCGTTCCCAGCAAGGAGGCCCAGCGAGGCCGTCTCGGCGGGCTCGAACGCTACAGGCTCGAGCACGGTGATGTCGTCGTTGACGCCGCGAGAGAAGAAGTCGTCGTCCCGCTCCCTCGCCTTCATCTCGAGGGCGAACGAGGCGATCTCGGCCGCGCGGGAGTCGATCTCCATGCCGGAGAGGTTCTTCGAGAGGATGAGCGCGGGGATGTCCGCCGCGCGGTAGCCTTCCTCGAGGTACATGTCAAAGAGGAGGTCGAAGGCGTAGACCAGGATGTGGCCAGAGCCGCAGGCAGGGTCGCACAGGGTTATCTCCTCGGGGGAGCCTATGCGGATGAAGTTTTCAACCTCGCCCTCGGGCTCGATGTAGTAGTCCATGCGCTCCCTGAGGCGCGAGCTTGGGAAGTTGAGCATCCAGAGGCGGCCGAGGGAGTTCTCCACCATGTAGCGCACGATCCAGCTGGGGGTGAAGAGCTGGGTGGCTGGACCGAGCTCGTCGGGACCGGCCTTCTTGCTGTGCCTGAATCCCTCGAACACCTCGTCCTTGCGCTCGGCGATGTAGTACTGGTAGAGCCAGCCCATCACCTCGACGTCCTGGCAGTCGCCCTCGTCCATTCCCTCGCGCACGCGCGCGAGGACGGAGCCTTCGGAGAGGAGGTCGGCTGGCGCCAGCAGCCGCATTGCCGCCCTCGTGCGCACGTCGGCCCCGAAGAGCATCGGCATCGGCTTGGCCCAGGAGTCGCATGCGGCGAGCAGAAGGGCCACGAAGGCCTCCCCGAGCGGGTTCGCGGAGGATGACCCCTCGGAGAGCAGGGAGGCGATGCGCTGGCGCTCCGCCTGGGGGACGTAGCCTGGGAAGGTGCCCCTCCTCGCGTCGTCGAGCATGGCGGGCAGGGTCCTTCCCTCGCGCGGCGAGACGACGGGGACCTCGGTGTAGCCCCTCACGTCCATGAAGCGCAGGGCGCACAGGCGGTTGAACCAGGTGTAGGCGACGCGCTCGACGAGGCCCCGCTCGTCGGTTCTCGCGACCTCCCTGAGCTCGGCCACCTCGTTGGGGTGGGCGAGCGCCTCGGGTGAGTCTGGCGCGAGAACGCGCTCCAGGCTCGCCGAGACGCCTGCCATGAGGGAGGCGCGGGCGCCCGTCGCGAGCCGCTTTATCCTGTTCGAGTCCATGGGCTGCTCCTAGAGGATGATGGTCTCGCCCGACGAGACGTGGGAGAGGAGGTCCTGCCTGAGGGCGCCGACGAAGGCGTCCACGTCGTCGGGCGAAGAGAGGGTCGGCCTGTCGAACGACGCCGGCTTCGAGACCTTCGAGTACCGTACCGTGCGGACCTCGGGGGCGGGGGCGTCCTCGGTGCCCTTCGGGGCCACAATGGAGAGGAGCTCGGGGGCGTGCTCGTCCTTGAACGCGCCGATCGCCCTGTCGGCGATCTGTATCTGCGTCATCGAGTCGATCTCCCGCGTCGCTTGGGCGATGATTGCGTCCGCCTTCGCGCGGGCCTCCTCGCTCGCGCTCGCGTAGGCCTCCTTCCGGAAGCCCTCCGCGAACGATTCGATGTCCCCCCTCGCCCTCGACCTCGATGCCTCCAGGGCGGCGTCGATGACGTCCCCCATCTGCCGTTGCAGCTTCTTGGCCTGGGGCGCGGCGCCGTCTCGGTAGCAGTCCTCGTCCGAGAGGACCTTCTCGAGCTCGCCAGCGAGGGCCTGGGCGTCCGGGCAGGCGCTGATGTTCGCCGCCTGCTCGCGGAGGTAGCCCTCCGCCTCGGCGAAGATCGCATAGGGGGTCCCGTTGAGGAACTCTGCCATGTCGCGGAGCTCGGGAACGGCCTCGGTCGCCGCCCCGGCGGCGGCGGCGGCATGCTCTATGAGCCATTCCTGCGTGCGGCCTGCGAGCTCGCGCAGCGTGGAGAGGCGGTCCTGGTAGCGGGCCGAGAACGGCATGCCGTACGCCTTCGAGGCGAGCTTGCCGTAGTCGTCGAGCCTGTCGGCAAGCCAGCGGCCGAGCTCGTCGGCTATCCTGCGGGCGTCGTCGCCGACGGCGGTCTGGCCCGTGACGGCCTTGTAGGCGTCGCGGATCTCCGCGAGCTTCTCGGCCCCGATCTCCTCCAACGGTCGGACCGTGATCGTGTCCGTGGCGTTGCCCTTCGATAGCGCTGAGGCGAGGTCGGTGCCCGCCAGCGGCGCGTCGTTCCTGGAGCATGCCACCCGCCCGTTCTTCGCGAGGACGCCCACGGCCTGTCGCACTGCCTGAGGGGGCCACCCGTGCTGGCCCGCGGAGAGCGCCTTCTCGAGCGAGTTGGATCCCGTGCCGCCGACGGTGCACACGTCGGACTGCGCGAGGACCCTCGTGATCTCGCCGAGCGTCTCCTCGCAGTACTCCGGCAGGGGCATGCCCGGCAGGACCTCGCCGGCCTTCGAGGCGTTGTAGATGGAGGCGTCGCTGAAATCGGTCGTGAGCATGGCGAGGTGGGGATAGGACATGGCGACCGCCACCAGCATCTCGGAGGCCACTCGGGCCGTCCCCGAGCCGGAGGCCTGGCTCGTGACGTCCGTCCCGCAGGTCGCCCACGTGGTGCCGTCGAGGAGCTCTGAGACCTTCGCCTTGAGCTCGACGTACCTGGTCGAGTTCGCCTCCGACTTCTCGCTCAGGATGCGCCCAGTGGCTCCGCCCGCGCCGCCGTGGAGTTTGACGTACTTGTCCGTCTGGAGGTAGAGCCTCATCTCTTTGACGAGGCCCGCGTCGTCGGGGAGCACGCAGAGGAGCTCCTTCGGCCTGGCCATGCCGGCGGTCCTCGCGAGGGGGTTGTCGGTGAGCGGGGTGAGGACGTTCAGCGAGAGCTCGTTCCTCCGGGGGGTCACGGCCTGCCCGTCGACCAGCACGTCGTATCCGAACGGCGTGCGGAACGGGCCGTTCGCGTACTGCACCTTGCGGGTGCCGAGGTCATCGGTGATGAGCCCTCCGATGCCGCGCGAGACGTCGGCGTAGTCGACGGGGAGCTTCTTGATCTCCTCCTCGATGTCCTTCTCTTCGTTGGTGAGGTACTCGTAGCCTGTGCCGTTCCTGCGGACGTAGTTCTGTCGCTCGAGCTCGTCGAGCGACGATGTGATTCTCCTCTCGAGCTCTGCGGAGTTCTCCGAGAACCCGCCGTAGAGGAGGATGCGAAGGTTGCTCGGCGTGGCCTTGAACTCCTCGTTGTACTTCACGAGCAGGAGGGCCTTGAGAATGCGCACGCCGAGCTCGTCGCCGAGCTGGTTCTCCGCCAGCGAGATCTCTCCGTAGACGGTGCTCTGCAGCTCGCCCCTCAGGCCGTCGAACATCATGTCGAAGGAGATGAGGTCGCCGGAGCCCACGTCGCCCGTGTCCTTGGTCGCGAGCAGGACGTTCCGCGTGGCCGAGAGCATGTTCCTGGCGCCCGTCGAGCTGTACTCGCCCGAGAAGCACCCGTGGTTGGAGAGGGACTCGAGTGCGGCGTGGAAGAGGTCGAACTGGTACGGGACGAGGGGGTAGGTGGCCTCGAAGTCCTCCATGCCGGAGTAGGGAAGGTAGCGCTTCGCCCCGTCGGCGAAGTCGAAGAGGACCTGGAAGTCGCCGCTGTAGCGCTGGTAGAGCTGCGCGATTGGACCGAGGGCCTCGGGCCTCTTCTCGAGGAGGCGGTCCCTCACGACCGCGTTCGCGTCGTTGGAGGGGATCTTCATCTTCACCTTGAAGCGCGCCTGGATCTTCGAGAAGTCGTTCGCGGAGTGGGACTGCATCTCGCCCACGAAGCTCTCGACGTCCTCCTGCGAGGTGACGATGACCCACGCGCGGCCGTGGCACTTGGTGCTGAGCAGCTCGGCCACGTTCTGGAGCGCGAAGAGCAGCACCTCGTTCTTGGCGATGAACTGCCCCATCTCGTCGGCGAAGAAGTTGAGCCGAAAGCCCGGGCGCTCCTTGTCCATGCGCTCGATGTACTCGTTGGCCCAGGTCGCGAAGTCCTCCGCGGAGGGGTGGTAGTCGCGCGAGTAGGTCTCGACGATGTTCGTGTTGGTGCCCTCGGGGTTGCCGGTCGCGCGGTCGTACGAGGCCGAGATCTTCTTGGCGTAGATGAGGGCGTTCGCGCGCGCCTTCGTCCACTCCATCCCCGTGCTCGACTCGAACTCCTCGACGAACGCCTGGTAGAGACCCTCGCGATCGAGGTCGCGCTCGAGCTTCGCCACGTGCGCCTGGGCGCCGTCGAAGTAGCCGCACCGCTCGTTGAGGACCTTGATGAAGGCGCTCAGCAGCGCGCCGTCGTTGTCGCGGCTCGACGAGTCGGCCTTGCCGCCGATGTTGAAGAGGATCGACTGCGACGGGATGCGCTCGCAGGCCTTGACTAGCGCCGCCCTCAAGGCCGCGTCGCCCTCGGGGACCTTGGGCGTGATGTAGTCGAGCGCGGGCTTGCCGGCCACCTCGGCGTCCTCGAGGACGTAGGACAGGATCTTGAGGAGGTGCGACTTGCCCGAGCCGTAGAAGCCTGATATCCACGCGCCGTTGCCCTCGGCGTGCGGGCTCGCGTACTCCTCGCAGAAGTCGAGCAGGCACCTGCGGATCTCTGGCGTGAGCACGTACTCCTCGAGCTCGGACTTGAGGTACTCGGTCTCGTCGGGCTTGATGACGCCGTCCAGGTGACGGTCGATGGGCCTTTCGAAGATGTCCCCGAAGTGCATGTCTCCTCCAAACCTAGAGGTCATAGATGTTGCGTGCGCGATAGTAACCGCCAGCGACACCCTGCGGGACGTCTAGGATGTCGAGGCTCGTGGAGCCGTCTGCGTTCGACTCGTACCTGCCTGGGAAGAACGTGACCACGGGGATGGGCACCGTGAGGTTCTCGAGCAGGCGATGCGTCCTCACGAACGGGTAGCACTCGCCAACCCCCGAGAGGAATAGCAGGTCGTGATCAGCGGCCGCCTCCTTGATGCGTGGGACGAGCTCCTTCTCGACGTCGACGGCATCCTTGAGGGCGTCGGTGAAGTCCTGCTTTCCCACGTCGGGCTCCACGCCGACGAGGTCCTCGTAGAGCCCCTCGCCGTCGAGCGTCGCGAGGGCGACGTCGTACACGTTGACGTCCGCGACGCGGATGCCCCTGGCCGCGAGGTCCCCCACGAGCCCATGGCGCACCTCGTCCGCGGCCATGGCGTCCGCCGGGTCGTACGGCACGATGAAGCTCGAGGGCGACGTGAGCGATCGGGCGCTCTTGAGGAGCTCGTCGCTCGAGAGCTTCTCGAGGAGGTACTGTCGCTGCTGGGCGATCCTCTTTCTCTCCTTCATGGCTACACCTGCACTCTCGTTGGGAAGTCGGCGAGTTCGCGGGTGCCGAACAGGTCGAGGGCGCTCGCGGGCAGGATGAGGGGCAGGAGCCCGGTCGCGTCGTCGAGCATGCCGGCCTCCCTGAGCATCTGGTAGAGCTGGTTGCGCATGCGGGGACGCGTGCTCTCCGTGAGCTTCGCGACCTCGGGATGCACAAGCGCCGCCTCCTCGAAGAAGGTCTCGTAGGCGCCGACCGGAATGTCGCGCTTCCCGCTTTCCCAACGCTCGGCGATGACCTGCTCGGCGAAGTCCGCCACGAACTCGTAGGTGCGGCAGACCGCGACCCAGAGGATTGCCGTCTGCAGGGCCGAGTCGTCAGACCCTGCCAAGCCCTCGAGTTCGCCTGCCGAGAGATTTCTGAGCCGCTTAATGAGTTCGGAGGAGATGCGCTTGCGCGATGACTCGAAGCGGAGCATGAGGATGTCGTCCTCGACGCACCGGCGGCGCACCTCGCCCCAGTCTGGTGTGGCGGCAAACGTCTGGGCAAGCGTCACGCTCTCGGGACGCCTGAGGGATGCCGCGGTGTATGAAAGAGAGTAGCTGCTCATTTGCCTCGTACCCTATCAGTCGTGTCGGACAACAATTCGTCGAACGTCTCCGCATCGATGAGTACCAGGTGCTTCACGCCGTTGCGCGTGAGGTAGATGGGCTCCTTGGAGTCCTTCGCGAGCTTGGTGAGCTCTCCTATCTTGCGTTGGAGATCTGAGACTGGCCGAATTTGTGCCATGGCACACTTCCTTTTGTAGCGCGGGAAGATTCTCGACCCTATCTTACATACGATTTGATGTAACGAACGTGCGAACGGCAAGCCTTTCAGTAGAAGGACGAAAAGATAGCGCTCGCCCCCTACAAAGTGCGCGAGCAACCAGATAATTGAATGCCGATTTAATGTCCGTCCCGCGTGCCATCATCATTTCAGGCGAACATTACGACGAAAGGAGCAGCCATGTCGACAATGAAATGTCCTAAATGCGGAAGCACGGAGTTTACGGTTCTGGGGAGCACGAAGAAGTCTCTTTCCCTCGGCAAGGCCGTCGTGGGAGGGGTCCTGCTCGGCCCCGTGGGCGCTGCGGGCGGCGCGATCATGGGCAAGAAGGGCAAGTACGACCTCGTGTGCAACAAGTGCGGGCACCGATGGTCAGCCAAGTAGGCATGATGCCGCAGGGGAGCTCTCCGGGCGGAAGACAGACTCGCCGGAAGGGATGAGGGCACATGCCTCTCGACAGCTTCTGCGTGGGCAAGTATTCCATCGAGCGCACGACCGGCGGGCTTGTACACGTCGACGACGTCCCGAACGGGCTGGCATGCGGGTGCGTGTGCCCCGCCTGCAGGCAGCCGCTCGTCGCTAAGAACGGCGGCTCGAAGCGCGATCATCACTTCGCCCACTACCACACCGGCACATCGTGCGTTCACGGTTACGAGACGTCTCTCCACCTCCTCGCGAAGGAGATCCTCTCCGAGGAAGGAAAGATCTACCTGCCCGCGGTCACGTTCAAGAGGTACGAGGGGACCCAGGGCGTGAACGAGCGGGCCGAGGTCGTGGTCTCCAGCCCGGCGGGGCCCTTCGTGTTCGACTCGGCCTCGATCGAGAGGCGGATCGCCGTGCCGGGGGAGGGCGGGGACGGCCTCATGGTCCCGGACGTCGTGCTGAGGAAGAGGCTGACGGATGGCTCGGAGCGAGAGCTCCTGGTGGAGATATTCGTCACGAACAAGGTCGCGCCCGCCAAACGAGAGCTCATCAGGCGCGAGGGGGTGTCGGCCGTGGAAATCGACCTCAGCGGCATCGACAGGCACCTGGAGAGGGACGAGCTCCGCGCCATCCTGATCGAGGGCAGCGATCTCAAGGAATGGATCTGGAACGGGAAGGTCGCCCGGGCGGCGGACGAGGAGGAGAGGGCCAGAAGGGAAAGGCGCCATCGCTTCGAGCGCGTCCAGGAGTCGCTTCGGGCCAAGATCGAGGATACTGGCGCCGTCGAGCTCGCGTCGGTGAGAAGTGGCGCCAGCTGGTTGGAGTATCCCTGCCCCTTGTCCTCGGAGCTAACCGACGTCACCCACGGGTACTGGTGCACGGAACAGGGGGAGTGCGACGAATGCGAGCACTCCATAATACTCACCGGCTACAAGAGGTTCTGCGCTGCGCGGCACGACCTCAAGGCCTCGCTCGAGGCCGGCAGGTGCCCGGAGTGCGGGGCGCCGCTGAGGCGGGTCCATGGGAAGTACGGGGAGTTCACGGGCTGCTCGGGGTATCCAAGCTGCCGCTTCACCTTCAACGACGGCGGGAGGGTCGCCAAGCCACCCGACGAGTGGACGAGGTCGTGGCTCAAGAGGGGCATGGACGGCTTCGTCCCGGAGGAGGTGCGGGGCTACGGGTTCAGCTACGGAGTCCTGTCCTCTCGGGAGGGCTCGTCCATGGTGGTCTTCCTGCCCACGGACTGCAGTGCGTACCAGGGCCATGAGCTCGCCCGGGTGGGCGAGATCGCGGGGGAGCTCGGGATCCGCAGGGCGGTCGTGATCTACGACCTGAGGCAGAGGTTCTCCGCCTCCGAGTTCGACGTCGTCGAGGTCGACCTGCCCAGGATCTGCTATCGCTCGCGTCGCCACGAGAGGCTTATCTCGCTGGGAGGGCGCTTCGCGCCGAGAGACCCCCTCGATGGCCTGCTCGGGATCGGCGAGCTGAGCGACGTCTCGGCCTTTTTCGCCCTCAGGGAGCCGCTCCCGTCTCCCATGGGGCACGGCGTCGTCATCGAGGGATGCAAGCCCTTCGGCCTCGACGGCTACTTCGCCAAGGCGTTCTCCATCAACGGCGCCGCGTTCACGGTGTGTGTCGACAGACTGTTCCCCCTGGATTCGCTGGAACCGCTGCTGGCGGACTCTGAGGGCCAGGGCGAATCTCCCGCCGCTCGCATACAAGCTTGAATTGATGTCCATGGGCTCTGCTATGTTCGTTCCAAAGAGCGGCCTCGCGTTGGCCTGTCGAGCATGGCTCCGGCATCTTTGCTTGTGAGGAAGGGCCTCAGATGAATGTCGAAGACGAGTATTACTGGACGGAGTACTTTCCTGCGCTTGCCCAAAAGCTTCGGGAATACAAAGACAATGGTGGGGATCTCGTCTCCTTGACGGAGCGGGCACGTGAGAAGGCTGGCCTGGAGCAACGAAGCGAGGACCTTCCTGCCGAGATTGATCCCCTGTCCATTATCCGTATGGGCCTGAGGAGTAGGAGGGAACCGTTCTTTTCTGCTATTGGCGAGACAGCTGGTCTTGGCTTGGATGCTCCGAGGGGGTATCCAGGAATCCCGTCGTTCCGAGGAGACCTGATGCCCTTTGATCCCAAGATAATGAGAGCGAGTGATGCCGAAGAACGCCTATGGTCTCTCTTCGTAGCCTCAGCCGAATTGGCGGATGGGATGACGAGTGATGGAGTTGATGAGAGGTTCGATGAATGCTACCAGCGGATTATCTCTGATGAATACAAGGGGCTAACCGCCGCTGGTGCGACGGACCTAATCTATCTTGTCAGGCCACTCTATTTCGTGCCGATGGACTCGCCTATGTGCTCCTTCGAGGGGAAGAGTCTCGGAATATTTTTAAAACATCAAGAGTTCGGTATTACCCGAAAAGATATTAGGGCAGCCGAAAGAACGGGGTTTGCATACCGCGCGCTCTGTAAGAAGGTTAGAGACTCAATCAGCTCTGGGCAGATTCCATATGCGACCATTCCTGAGCTTTCGAATGCCGCTTGGGAATCTAGGGCGGCTGGACAAAAAGCAACGGTTCCCGACGCCGTCGAGCACGAAGGGGAAGATGCCGAAATGACGAATTGCGCCTACAGGCTCAACACCATCCTTTATGGTCCCCCAGGGACGGGAAAGACCTACGAGACGACGAGGATGGCGCTCGGAATCATCGACGGCTGGCCGAGCGGCGAGCCCCTGGACGAGAAGTCGTTCAAGCGATACAGGGACCTCGTGAAGGAGGGGAGGATAGGCTTCGTCACCTTCCATCAGTCCTTCTCTTACGAGGACTTCGTCGAGGGCCTGCGCCCCATCACCTCGGACGACGACCCCGAGGACTCTACGGCTGCGTCGGGGTCCATCAGCTACTCGGTCGAGGACGGCGTGTTCAAGGCATTCTGCGACAGGGCGCACAACGCCAGCGTGACGGAGGGGCTCAAGCTAGCGCCCGACGCTCGCGTCTGGAAGGTCTCGCTGAACGGGACGGGGAGGAACCCGATAAGGACCGACTGCCTCGAGAATGGCAGGATACGAATCGGTTTCGATGACCTGGAGCCGGAGGGTGGGACCATCCCGGAGGGAACCGGCCACACGGTCGTGAACACGTTCTGGAACCGGATGTCCAAGGGCGACGTGATCTGCTCGTGCTGGAGCGAGGACGAGGTAGACGCCATCGGCATCGTCGAGTCCGAGGCACGATACGACGAGGCGCTGGACAGCTTCTGCCACGTCAGGGACGTGACGTGGTTGAAGACCTACAAAGGGTCTGACAAACTCTCGCTTCGTGATCTCAACGGCGGGAAGCGGATGACGCTTTCCTCGGTCTACGAGCTCAGCCGGGTCCAGCCCCGTGACCTGTTCGACGCGGCGGGCATCGACGTGGCGGGCGCTGCCCCAGCAGAAGACCTCCCGTACGTCTTCATCATCGACGAGATCAACCGCGGCAACGTGTCGGCGATCTTGGGCGAACTCATCACGCTCGTCGAGGAGGACAAACGCCTCGGGGCATCCCAGGAGAGGACCGTCGAGCTGCCGTACTCGAGGGAGCACTGGGGCGTGCCGGGAAACGTCCACATCATTGCGACCATGAACACGGCCGACCGCTCTCTCGCGCAGCTCGACACCGCGCTGAGGCGCCGGTTCTCCTTCCGCGAGATGGCGCCGGACTCGAGCGTCATCACGGGGAGGGAAGACAAAGGCATCGTCGAGGGCGTAAACCTCGCCAGCCTGCTCGACGCGATGAACAAGAGAATCCGGGCGCTCTATGACAGGGACCACGCGATTGGACACTCCGTCCTCCTCGGCGTCGAGAGCCTCGACGATCTGCGGGACGCCTTCGCAGAGGGGGTCATCCCGCTGCTCGAGGAGTACTTCTTCGATGACCCCGTGAAGATGCGAATCGTCCTCAACGACTCCGACGGTGACTTCATCGCAATCGACGAACAACCCAGTGCGGCGTCGCTCGGCCTCTCGGGATTCAACGACGTAGACCTTGGGGCCGAGACGACCCCGTCGTTCGAGGTGAGGCCGAGGGATAAGTGGGCTCCCGAGACGTTCGAGAGAATCTACCTCAACCCCTCGGCGAAAGGCTAACGAGATGCGCCACACCTCCGAGTCGGTGTCCCTGGTCGAGTTCCAAGGACTGTGCCCCGACCAGACAGCTCACTCCCTGGGCCGGCCTGACGGTTGGGCGTCGATCTCGGATGCTGGCTTCGAGGAGCTTCGACAGTTCGTCCTCGAGGCGGCCGCATCCGGCATCGAGATCATGAAACTATCCTCGCAGGCGGGGAGGGAGGTGCTCGTCGCCCAGAACTACGTGGGCGTCGTCACGACCAAGAGCGGCTCAACGGTCGAGATTCTGCCCAAGGTTGGCCCCGACGGGTCATCTGCGGACAGCCGCTCGGCATATGCTCGCGCGGCCCTCAGGAGGATGCTCCCAGCCCTGAGGGGCGGAGCCTTCAGGAACCTGGGCCGGGCCGAACTGGCGACGGAGCGGATGCCTCTCTTTGAGTTGCTCGTGTCCATGTTCGTGGAGGAAGTCGAACGGGCGACGCGTGCCGGCCTCCGCTCGGGCTATTCCGTCGTCGACGGCAACGAGCGATTCCTCAGAGGGAAGCTCCTTCCGGACGAAGATCTCCGGAGGAATCCGATAGACAAGTCGAGGGTCTTCGTCCGGCATTCGATCTTCGGCCTGGACAGACCCGAGAACCGCCTGGTGAAGGGTGCCCTCGTCAAGCTGTTCGACGGCAGCTCCTCGGAGTCGAACCGGAGACGCATCAGGCGTCTGCTGGAGCTTGTCGAGGAGGTCCCCCTCCCGTCCGACGTCGCCGCTGACATCGGAAAGCTCCAGAAGAGCAGGGAGACAGCCTGCTACGGCCACGCCGTGGAATGGGCCTGCATCTTCCTCGAGGGAAGGACGTTCACCTCGTTTCGGGGGAAGACCGTGAGCGAGGCGCTCCTCTTTCCCATGGAGGAGGTGTTCGAGGACTACGTCCCGTTCGCGATGCGACGAGAGCTGTGCCGTCGCGAGTTCGCAGAATGGGAGCTCGCCACGCAGGTGAGGGGACATTATCTCTTCGACGCCCCGAGAAACGAGTATCCCCTGAGGCCGGACATGGTGCTGAGAATCCCGGGGAGCGGCGGTCCCGTCATTCTCGACACCAAGTGGAAGATCATGGACCTCGACGGCGACCGCCCCGCGGGCGGGGACATGTACCAGATGTATGCGTATGGCAAGAGCTTCAACGCGTCACAGGTGGTTCTGGTCTACCCAACCGCAGACCCGAGGCGTGCGGGGTGGGACCGTGAGATCCCATACCACGTTCCCGCCGACCCGGAATTCGAGGTCAGGGTCTTCCGGTTTGACGTCGGCGCCGACCCCACGTCCGGCCGGTCTCCGGCGCGGGATCTGATGAGTGGAATTGCCGGGGTCTTGAAGTAGCCAGAGGGAGCAGGAATTGGATGAAGACAACGGGAGGATCTCATGAGCTGGAAAGTCTATAGCTGGCCGTTCATCGCCTACGACGAGGACGCCGGCGTGGCATACAAGAAAGAGACGGGCTCCGCCCCGTTCGATCCCGCGAACGAAGGCGAACTTCTCTACGCGGTGGAGAATGAGTACGGATGCCATCGCATCTCGTTCCCGGACGGAATGGACCTACGGGAGTTCCTCTACCAGGCGGACAGGTGTGGAATCAATCTCGATGCCCTCTGACGTCATCGGATATTGCCACCTAACGCCACGGACGTTTGGAGCCCAGGCGCCTTCAATCGCAGCAAGGATCGTGGTTTGTCTAGACAGCCGCCCGTCGGGCGTCTTCCTATCCAAACCATCGCTCGGATTTCCTCGCGCCTTGGCGTCGCATGAAGATGCGACGCGTGCCCTCGCTCGCTCCGCAGTGAGGGAATAATACATTCGTCTCCTCCTTCGGGGGAGACGCGCGGGGGAGGCCCCGCGACCCCTGGGACGGCACCACTCCACTGGACGTCCCGGTGACATACGGAAAGGGAAGACCATGCCAAGCAGATGGCAGGTCAACCTCCGCCTATCTCGAGATGACTACGAGTACATCCGGCGGAAGGCTGACGAGCAGGGCCAGACCGTGACAGCGCTCCTGCGGAATTCTGCGTTCGCGACAACCATGCGAGCGCCTGATGACCCGCACGCCCCCGACGTCGTCCTCATCGACGCGACGACGTGGTGCGGGATCCTCCGCGAACTCAACCACTGGGGCGTCAACTACAACCAGGCGGTGCATGCCTTCAACACCTGCGCCCTCGTGCTGGGAGAGGCCCGCGAGAGCGGCTGGCTCGGCACGGGGGAGGTCGCACAGATCGCCGGCGAGATGGCGGGCGCTAGGGAGCAGCTCCTCGAGATCGAGGGCCACCTCGACTCCGTCGCGAGGTCGGCCGAACTTGCGAGCAGGAGGGCGCACGTCAGGGTGAGGCGCCTCCCCGCGGGCTCGCCCCGCGAGAGGGGAGGCGAGTGACGATGCCGGTCCTCAAGCCGATTTCCGGACACACCTCCTGCAGGGGAATCGTCATGTATCTCACGAAAGGGGACAGGTCCCTCGCGGAGGACTACCTGAACTGCTCGGGCTCGGACAGACTCGGCAGGGCCGTCTGGCAGCAGATGGACTCCGCACGCGAGTGGGCGGGCAACGATCGTCCCGTCGGCGGGAAGGCCGCGAGGACCTACGAGCACTTCGTCCTCTCCCCGGACCCGAGGGACCACGTGACGGTCGAGCAGCTCCGGTCGCTTGCTACCGAGTGGGCGACGCGCTATTTCGACGACTACCAGTGCGCCATCTACTACCACCAGGACAACGCGCTCGGCATCCCGCACGCCCACGTCGTGGTCAACAACACCAACCTGTCGACGGGGAGGAGACTCTCGCCCTCGCTCACGGTCGGCTTCGAGAGGGAGATCTGGGACGGCCTCCAGGGGATGGCCGAGTCCCGCGGCCTGAGGTCGTTCGACGCGAGGGGAGGGTCGGTGGTCGGGGCCGAGCACGACGAGGCCTCTATGGAGCCCCACGTGACGGTCCAGGCAGACTATCGCTCGAAGGCCGTCCGCGAGGCGCTCGCGAACGGGAGGTTCTCCTGGGTGGAGGTCGTCCGCCAGCGCGCGTCATGCGCCGCGATGATGTCGTCCGACGAGCGAGGCTTCCTCAGGGAGTGCGGGGTGATGGGGCTCTCGGTCCGCACGAACGGGCGAGGCGACTACGTGTTCACGCATCCTTCTCGACCGACGTGGCAGGTCTCGGGAGCGCGGCTCGGGGCCGACTGGACGAGGTGGGGCGTCGGCAGGAGGCTCGCGCGCGACTCCGCACACCACATGGCCAAGCCACAGGGCGAGAGACTCGAGGCGATAGAGAGGGCGATCGCGGCCCTCTCGGACGGGGGCGCGAAGGCGCCGCAGGTGATCGGGACCTCGAGGGGCGTCGACATAACCGTGGCGGACGTCTCGGCGATGCTGGGGACATGCGCGGCGGCCGACGCCTGGTCGCTCTCGGAGCTCGGGTCCCTCGCCCATGCGAAGGGGTCAGGACCGCATGTGCGCCAGGCCCTCAGGACGGCGATGGCTCTGGGGACCCTGCCCGACGAGAGGAAGGATTCCATCACGGCCGCGATGCCTCAACCGAAGGTAGAGGGTGAGGAGCTGCTCGGAAACGCCCAGCTCGGCGACATTGGCGAGGGGCCCGGCAGGGGCGAGGCCAGGGGAGATGAGCGATGAGGATTGAAGTGGCGTACTCGAGCGGGCTCGTGGAACTCTACCGCACGGAGGGCGAGTCAGGGCTCACCTCTAATGCGCTCGCTGGCGCGCCTGACAGACAGCGTGGGGAAACATCGGCTGCCGTGCTCCTGCGGCTTAGGCTCGACCGTCTCGAGCAGGACGGCCTGAGGGTCGACATGTACTGGTACGGGACGACGGTGGACGACCTAACGGGCAGGACCGCGACCGGGGACTTCGGGGCCGATGAGGTTCCCGAACTCTGCCTGGAGCTCGGACGCGTCTGGCGGATCCTTGACGCGGGGGAGATGGGCGGCGTGACGTCGATAGACATCGACGGACGCAGGCGCGTCGAGAGGGTCGGTGGGAAACTCGTCAATCTCGACCGCCTCGCCGACCTGCAGCGCTATCTGGTTGGTAGACAGGGCGGGGAGTCTCTCGTCGACCAGGTCGTGGCGGCGCATGAGGCGATTAGGATGGAACATCCCTCCTGGGACGACGCGAGGGTTGCCGCGGAGTACGGCTTCCCCGTCGAGGCGTATCGCTCCGTCAAGGCGGCCTGGTCGAGGAGGGGCGGCGCGGAGGCGGGGGAATCGCTGCGGGACCGGCTCGTGGGGTTCCTCAGGGACAACCCCGATGCCGGGGTCGGTGAGGCGATCGACGCTCTCGGCGTCACTGCAGACGCCATCCGGCCCCTCTGGGCTGCGGCGAAGAGCGAGGCGGGGGTGGAGGACAAGCGTGCACTGCGGCCTGACGAGTCCGGGTCGGAAGGCCTGGCTGACCTCAGTAGTCTCTTCCCGTGCCCTCCTGGCGTGAAATAATGTCCGATGCGAGCCGTATGGTATTCGCGGCGAAGAGTATTTCATCGGAATCGAGGCAAGCCATGAAGGACTCGACAAGGCGCGGGATCCTCAAGGCTATCGTGATGTTCGTCAGGCTCGTGTGGAAGCTCGGGATGGCGGCGTAGACGAGGGGGCCCGGCGTCTGCCTGCGTGTGTTGGCCCAGGTGACCGCTACTCGGGCCGCACGGGCGATTCTGGTGGGTCGTCTACCTGCTGTTTCGCGCGGTCATTCTTCGTCCTCTGGCCCCTCCACATACGAAATGAGGTCCTCCGGCGCCTCGAACACCCGGTATCCCTGCTTGAGGACGAACGAGCGTGCCTCTGCGGTGCTGTCCACCATCAGGGCGACGGGGTCGCCGAGTCCGACCTGCAGTCCGTCTGGCCAGGCGAGGTCCACGATCTCGGTGCGCGTCAGCCCACTCACCCCGAAGTTCGCGGCGCCGCGCTCGTAACCCCTCTCCGACAGCCAGTCGGAGAGGCCGGAGAAGCCGTCCTCGTCATGGTCCTCCGCGTGGGCGTTGTTCGCCTGAGCCGGTGCGGTGAGGAGCGCCCCCAAATCCTTGCCCTCGTAGAGGGCTGAGAGGATGTGGTTCGCTTTCTTGGCGAGGAGCTCGCGTCTCCTTGCGAGAAAATCGTCATATCTGTCAATCGCAAAGAGGGCCGGGTCGTCCGTCGGGATCGCATGCGACTCCACGGCCCCGGGGTTGGCCTTTATGTAGCTGGGCAGGTAGTCGGCCGGGAAGCTCGCGAGGATCTCGTCGTTCGTCTCCTTGGTGAGGAACGCGTAGTTGGCTAGCTGGTTCACCATCGACTTGTTGCGCCCGGAGTCGTAGAGCACCTTCTTTGGGAAGATGTGGTGGACCTCGAGGCCCGAGTTCTTGCCCAAGAGCTGCGAGTTGAGCTCGATGCCGCTGGCCCAGTCCCTCGCGCGCCCCATGCGGGCGAGCAGGTACATGAGCGGGTAGAAGCGCGCGCCCGTGCTCCATCCCCAGAAGTCGTCCGCCCTCAGGGTGAGGTCCGGCCTGTTCGCCTTGAGCAGGCGAATAAGCCCGTCCGTCCCTTCGCCCGCCTTGATCGCGTTGATATCCTGGGCGAGGACGCTCTCGGTGGAGCCGGCGTAGCGCCCCCACAGGAAGACGTGGACATGCCAGTAGAGCAGACGGTCCCATTCGGGGCTCGTGAGCTTGCCTCCCGACTGGTCGATCAGGGCTATCATCGTCGCGATGGAGAAGGGGCTTCCGAGCACACGAGTGTGGTCGAGCCCGAGTCTCCCGGAGATGTGGTCGAGGCACGTGCCGATGAGCTGGACTGTCTCCTTCAGCCCCTGCTGTATCTGGGGGATTGGCAGGCCGTCGAGCGCGGAGAAGTATGCGGACCTGGCGAGGTGCACAGTGAGGCAGCGGAGTAGCCAGTCGCGGGAGAAGCCGTAGCCCTTGGATTCGAAGGCGTCGAGCGCCCGCTGCATCTCATTGCGCATCCCCGGCCATTCGGCACATATCTTGGCGAGGGTCAGGTCGCCCTTGCTGAGCTTGGTGCCGCCCGAGTTCACGCTGTTGAAGATATCCACCACGACGTCGACGGTCTTGTCTTTTCCCGTGACAGTCTCGGAGAGGATGTTCGTGTCCGTGATCTGCGCGATGCGGTTGAGCCGCTGGAGCGTGAGATTGAAGTCCTCGTCATCGAGCTCGGCGGAGTTCTTGATGGATATCGCCGAGTTGACCGCGCCCGTCTTGTACACGTCGGTGACGGACACCCACATCGGGTCGCCCTTCATCTTGGGCGCACGGAACTCGAAGACCTCGTCCTGGATGTTGAACATGAGGTCGGTGAAGGCGCGTCGGTCCCCCTCGAAGAAGGGAGGTTCCTCGCCGCGCATGATGCCGTAGAGCGTGGTCATGCGCTGCTGGCCGTCGAGGATGAGGTTGACGACGCCTTGGCTCACGGCGCCCTCGCCCTTGGTGGAGGCGGCCTCGGCGGGCGTCTGCCAGAGGAGGACCGTGCCCACGGGATATCCCTTGTAGAGTGATGTCATCAGCTTGCGGACTTGGGCTCGGTTCCACACGTATCCGCGCTGGAACTGTGGCATGGCATAGTCACCACTGTCGATGCGGTTAAGGATGTCTGAGATGCTGCTCATTTGTCCGACCTTCCTCAGCTCGTTCGGGGAGTCATCAGGGTTCTTTGATAATCCTACGTCAGTAGAACTCGATCCCTGTCTTGAGCGCGAAACGGTTCGACGTATGGGGCAGCGCGGAGAGCCGCAGAGTGGGAGGTAGACCGCAGCCGTCGAATCGGTGGATATTACGCCGACAATCATTCGCCGAGAAGCTCGCGTTCTCAGACATTATTCCTGTCGGATGTGATAATTATTGAATTGACAACCTCATCCTTGATTCATGGCGGTGATTGGCGAGATGGATCCTATGAGAGGGCTGATTGAACTCAATACGACGCCTCATCCATCAGGGTATTTTGTAGACCCCGGCGGATCAATCGTTTCGGGCTATGGGACTAGATGTCGTACGCCAGGACGTTGTTTACAGATCAAGAGGTGACAAAACGGGAGGACTTCCCCAAGCTGTGGATTGACTGGATTCGCAGCGAGAAAGGAAGTCCTCCCTTGTCACAGCATCCCAGCGCACGGCTGACCCCGATGGGTCGGCGCACCCTCTGCGGGCGCGTCGAGGCGGGCGAGCTGGTCTCGACCGTCGCGCGGCAGATGGGGGTCTCGAGGCAGACCGCCCACAAGTGGCTCCGGCGCTGGCGGGCGGGGATGCCGATGGCCGACGCCTCGCCCAGGCCGCGGTCCTCGCCGACGAGGACGCCGCCGGACGTCCGCGACCTGGTCGTGGGGACGAGGCTCGCGCTGCGCTGCAACGCGCTCGCGCTCGCGGCCGTGACCGGCGTGCCCGCGAGGACCTGCTCCCGCATCGTCGCGGCCGCCGGGTGCCCGGCCCTCTCCGAGTACGACCCGGTGAGGGGCGGCCTCAGGCCCCACGGGCCGGCGACGCGGACGCGCTACGAGCGCGACGGGCCCGGCGACCTCGTCCACGTCGACGTCAAGAAGGTGGCGCGCATCCCCGACGGCGGGGGCTGGAGGGCGAACGGCCGCGCCGCCGACGGCCACCACCGCGGCACCGGCGTCCGCTGCCTCCACGTCGCCGTCGACGACAGGAGCAGGGTCTGCTACGCCGAGCTGCACGACGACGAGAGGAGGGCCACCTGCGTCGGCTTCCTCAGGCGGGCGGCGGCGTTCTACACCTCGGTCGGCGCGCCGGTGCGCGAGGTGATGACCGACAACGGTCCGGCCTACAGGTCGCGCGCGTTCGCCGAGGAGCTCGGCCTCCTCGGGGCGGGACACGTCTTCACCAGGCCGTACAGCCCCTGGCAGAATGGCAAGGTGGAGCGCATGAACCAGACGCTGGCTCGGGAGTGGGCCTATGCAAGGCCTTACACGAGCGAGGAGGAGAGGGCCGAGGCCCTCTCCTCCTTCGTCGACTACTACAATTGGGACAGGCCGCACAGCGCCTGCGGGGGCCTTCCCCCGATGTCACGCGTAAACAACGTCTTGGCAATTAACAACTAGAGCCGACTCAGGATACAGAATCGTCGGGAGCCGCCTCATCCGCGCTTCTGACAATACGTGTCAGGGATACGGGGAACGCAACGTTGTCTTCTTCGGTCCATCTGATGATGGGGTCGAAATCGGAAGATATGACGGCGAGGGCCATGTCTGGGTGTCAAATTCTTCGGGTGACGAACTAATCGGTAGAGCCATTGCCCATGGAAAAAGGGCGGGCAATTTAGATATGGGGGGACTTGCCGCTGCCCTTCTGATTCTTGCAGGGAAAAGTTCGCTGCGCCGCCTACTTTCTGATGGAACGGCAGAGATTGGTGGAAAAAGATACGTCGTCGCATTCGATACCGTATTCGAAGACCATATTGCACTTTCGAACATCGTGGGGAGTGTTGATGAGGGTGCCGTCCAGGACATCAATGGGGCCAAAGTATCCTTCCCTCTCCTGTCCGGGGACCATATGTCCGCTACTATCCTCAATCCCAGGGGGATGGTTTTAGGCTCTGCAAAGGAGGGCGTGCTCAGCGTCGAAACACGCGAGGGCAAGCCGCTGCTCGGGAAATACACCGATGCTTTTTCCGCCGCCGCTTTCGTAGCCGCCTGTCTCTCTGACGCTGGCGGCGAACGATGCGATACCGACGAAGAGTTCGAGATGCCAGACGGCACCGTCGGATTCGTGCGGGGGTCAAGGCTCTATTTAGTCGATGGCGAGGACTCGTCACCATGCTATCTAGGGTATTCCAATGACAATCAAGTCTTCAACCCATCTGGTCTTTTATGTGGTTCGTTCGACAAGGAGGCCCAACAGTTCTCCTTGATGTTTGAAAAGCCTGTCGGTTTAATTCGCGACGGCATCGCCTATGCGTTCTTCGAGGGAGGACTTATTGAGGAGGTGAGCTTCGCCAGCTCCATCACGTCGCTTTGCATGGCGGCAATCCTCCTCTACCCATATTTCGTCCCGCTGCCAAAAGCGGAGTCCGTCGTTGATTGCTATCCACTTGGCAGGCTCACTCTCAGAGGAGGACATTGCTACTCAGGTTCAGGGTGGAATCGATACTCACCGCTGGGACTTGTTGATCCGCCCTCGTCCCCGAGAAGACGGCGCGCCTGTGCGGAGCTGACCTGGGCTTCATCTAGTGTCATCGCCATCGGGGAGGCTTCGGCAATAGAAGTGTGGAAAGCTAGCGAGACGGCGGGCGGCCTTTTCTTGGGCGCCAGCGACGTCATGTGGGCGGCTTCCTACAAGGGTGATCCGTTAAGCTCGGCTGCCTTGTATAGCTTCGATAATCCCTTCAACCCAGATGGGGCCATTGATCTCTATTACCAAATCAAAGAGGACCTTGCGCAGGCAGCAGATAATATAACCGAGCTGGGAAATCTTGAGGAGCAGCTTGAGCTCGCCCGGCAGGGACAGACAGTTGCGAAAAACCACTATGACCTCGTCGTCTCAGAAGCAGGCCTTAGCGATTTCATCGATACGAGTCGTGAGTCTCTGGAGAGAGCTGACAATACCGTGGCGGAAGCCTCCCAGAGGGTCGAGGAGATGCGCAGCAGCTCGCTATCGCTTACGTACGATTTCGATAACCTGACCGTTGTCGCGATGAGACGTCTCCGCTTCGAGCTCCAGTCCGCTGAGCAGATTCCAAATGGTTGGAGCGAAAGGGTCCTTGCCTCTGCGCTGCTCGCAATCGGCTGCCATGGTGCCTTTGGGGGAGCGAGTAAGCCCTTCCTTTCGGAGGAGGAGAAGGACGAACTGGAGGGACTCGCTCTCGTGGACCCATCCGAGTATCTCTTTCTGGACGGCGCGCCTCGAGTGATTTCTTTCTCAGAACTATTGCACGATGGCTCCCGTGAGGCTATTGATGTCCCCGACTTGCTGCCATCTGCCATTGACACGGAGTCCTGGCTTCTCGAAGATCCATATGCTCTCAATTCGCTACTCCCTCTCGCGCCAGAGGAATTCCCCGAGGAAAGGTCCGTCTGGAGGGATGGATACGACGAATTTCTCCGGGTCCAATTGTCGGCCGTAGAGTTTGCGCGTGCCCACAAGGATGACTTTGAATCCATTGACCACGACAGATGGGGCAACATAGTAGGGACGATCTTGAAAAACACCGGGGCCTTTCTCAATAGCAAGGGCTACTCGGGTTGGTTCGACGAACACGAGTCTAGCCCGGTGTATGGGGCGCGTGAGGCAATCGGTTCTTCAAACAACAAGTACTCTGCTTATATTATCTACCTGGGTCTTGTGGCATATGTCCTGAGGGTAATCATGAGGAAGGCTATTCCATCTGACACAATGTTTTCACCTGGTCAGCTCACGGATTTGCCCCGTGCGCTTGCTGAGCTCGAGAGCGAGCAGGTGAAGCCCGCAATAATGATTGCTTCGGGAGAGGGCTTCGGCAAAGAAGCTGAAGCTGTTCGCGATGGCATTCTCCATGACCCCTCGCTGCCTTGTCCGTGTAGCGTTGGAATGGATGGAGATCTGCTTGAGAACCGCGGGCAAGTCAAGGGAGAGTACATCGCCTTCAAACGCTCGCTAGACAGCTGCCGCTTCTTCGCGGATGCGAATGCAGAAAAAATGACCTTGGTCAGGAACAAGCGTTCCGAGGAGACGTCCGAGGCTATGTCGGAAATCGTCCGTCCCCTTTTCCAGAAGTACGAATATCTCAAGGAGTATCGCAGAGACGAAGTCCACTTCGTTGAGGGCTGTGCCCTCGCTATCGTGGCCTCAGACGATTTTTATGTGAGATACCTCGCATTCTTAGATGCTATCGAGCTCGCTGTCAACGTCGCCGTTCGCAACTATCTTGATGACAAGGAAGCAATTTTCACGCCTCGTATTGTGACCAGAATGGCGGCGGCTTTGGATGGAATGCAACATGACGTCATCGGGCCGATGATTGAAGATCTCCCATCGTGATGGTGCGGGGAGGGGGTTCCGCATGGCCAAGGTGGTGAGGACCACCGTGCTGCGGCACCACAGGGTGCTGTTCCTCGACGACGAGATTCCGCAGAGCCCCTTCGTGAGCGTCTCGGGGACCGTCTTCGAGGTGACGTGGGGGTACCTCCTGACGAATGATCGGGAGTATCGCAGGGATGCGACCCTCGTCGCCGTGCCCCTCGACGGCTCCCTGGGCGACGAGTTCTTCGTGGGCAAGGACGTCGTCCCCTTCGAGACGGCCGGCGCGTAAGGCTTTAGCGGGAAGGGGGTGCCATGCTGTTTCTCAGGCTCCGATCGCTGGTCGAGGACGAGGTCGTCTACGACTACATGCCCGGGGGCGAGGACGCCGACCCCGGCACGATCTCGCTCGACCTGGGCTCCGGCGAGCCGACGTTGGTGAAGAGGTCCGCCGATGACGACATGCCCTGGTATCTGGGGCAGGCGCTGTACCGAATCGAGAGGATGCGTGACGAGGGCCATTTCTCTGAGTTCGTCCAGGTCGCCTGGTACTGAAGGACGGCCTCGTTTCCTTGGTTCCGCTCGCAGGGCAAGCCGGGGATAGGTCGGGGGATAACATGGGAAAGACGGTTGGGTTCTCGCCGAGGAGACGAACGTGATTCACGCAATCGAGAACAGGGGGCTTTCCGAGGCCGATGCGGTCGAAGCGACGCGTAATGAGTTTGAGGGGAGGCACGGCATCACATGGAGAAAACTGAAATCACGATCGACGTGTCGAAGAGCAATGACCTGCCGACGTCACCAGAGTATGCCGACCTCACTGACGATCAGCTTGAAGACGACTTCAAGAAGATGGAAGAGAAGGCGAAGAGCCTAACCTCCTGGCCCGACACGGGAAGGTACTAATCCCACAACCTCGCACGTCAGGGGTATGGTCGGCAGATTCCGGCCGAGCGTATCACTCTGGCGATTTCGTGGTACGATCGCGGCGAAAGGCGGTTCCCCCCTCTACAACCGGAGGCTTGGGAGCCGCCCTTTATCATTTGGTGCGGAGGGATGTTCCGTCTTCCGCCTGAGTGCGAGGCCCCGGAATTTCCGGATACCTGGCGTGTGAGGGCGTCGGCGCCACACATACCATCTACGGGTGGTACACGCGGCGCCGACGAGGGGAATCCTACCACGGCCGTTGGCCGCCCGTCTCTACGCTATCGCCACCTCCGGCGCAGGGGCCGCCCCGCGGACGGCCGCGTCCGCGGCGTCCTGGGCGCCGCGCGCCTCGTCCGAGAGCGAGAAGCCCTCGGGTGCGTGCGCCTGCCCGCGATTGGGCTCCGGAACCGGCTCGGCGTCCCTCTCCCTCGACTCGATGAGGTCGCGCCTGCGCTCGCCGAGGTACTCGGCCGCGGTCGAGGCCTTCGCCGCGGCTCGGTAGAGCTCGTCGGGGTCCTTCCTGAGCGCCGCCACCCAGGACTCGAGGTAGGCGACGTGCTGGTCGTAGTGCTTGCCTCCTTGCTCCGCCTCCGCGACGGCCTTGCAGTCGAGCCCCGCGTCGGCCGCAGCGAACATGCTGCCGAGCTCGGCCACGAGCTCCTCGCGGGCGTACTCGGGCGACCCGAAGTGGCCGACGAACTTGCGGCCGAGCTCCGGCGCCGTGGAGTGCGTCATCTCGTGGAGCAGCGTCGAGAGGAATCCCTCCGGGGTCGCGAACTGCGACCTTTCCGGGATGACGATCACGTCCCGGCTCGGCGCGTAGTACGCCTCGTCGCCCTCCGCCTCCCTGACGGGGCAGCGGCTCGACTCGATGAACTGGTCCGCGACCTCGCCGACCTCCCCGAGCTCCGCGGGCGTTCGCTCGGGGAGGGGAGGGATGCCCTCGACGTCCCGCGCGTTGAAGACGGACCAGTAGCCGACGCAGACGGGCACGAGCCTCTCGGCGGCCTCGCCCTCGCCCGGCTCCGCGTCGCCCGCCTCGGGGGACGGGCCCTCGGCGCGAGCGGGCAGCATCTTCCACTTCTCGACGACGGCCGCCTTCGCGCCCTTGCGAACGTGCCATCCCTGCTCCTCCGCCTGGCGGTACGTGCACCACCTCGGGTCCGCGAGGCCCCTCTCGGCGGCGACCGCCGCGAGCCCGAGGCGGTTGCCGCCGTGGTAGCGCTTGCCCGTGGCCGCGTTGACGGGCGACCAGCAGGGCGCCCAGTCGGCGGCCCACGAGAGCTCCTTTCCCTCCATGTCCGCGACGATCCTGTCGACGACCTGCCTTCTCTGCTCGCTCACTCTCTCCGGGAACTTCATTTCCTCTCCTCTCTCGGCGCGCGTGTGGGGCCGCGCGCCTTCTGCCCGCGTCTTTCCTGTCGCCCTCGCCTCCGCGGCGGGGAGCCCCTCTTCTCATCGGCATGTGCCTCCCTCCTTCGGGGGCCAGCGCGTCGCCGGCCCCCGTCCGCCTATCGCGCCCTTCTGGCCCTGGCCTCGGCCGCGCGCCTCCCGGCCTCGCGGTCGGCGGCCCCTGCCGCCTGCGCGAGGGCCATGGCGGCGACGCCGAAGGTGCCGCCCGCCACGAACGAGACGAAGCAGGCTATGAACGTCATCGCCCCTCGCCTCCCCTGCGGCGCATGACCCATGCGGCCGCGACGGCGCACGCCCCGGCGCCGAGCAGGCCGAGCAGCGCGACCGCCGGGAGGTCGTCGCCCGTCTTGGGCAGCCCCTCCTGCGTCGCGGGCGGCGTCTCCGGGGGCGTCTGGGGCGACTCGTAGGAGACCGACTGGCCCGCGTCGGAGATGTCGGCGTGCGCGGCGACCTGCCTCCCGTCGCGCGAGAGGGACTCGAAGCAGACGAGCGTCCTCCCGTCGAGCGCCGAGCCGTCGATCTCGAAGGCGACCTCGGCCGTGCCTTCTGCCTTCTCCGGCGTGAGCGTGGTCGTCGCGGTGACGTCGGCCCCGTCCTGCTGCCAGGCCTTCCCCGTGGAGGCGTCCATGAGGGTCCCCGTGAGGACGTACTCCTTGCCGGGCGTGAGGCCCGTGTAGGAGACCGTGTCGACGATGGTCACCCGATCTGCGGGCGTCCCCTCGTTGGTGCCGGTCGCCTCGTCGGCCGCCTTCGTGCCGACGCCCACGAGCGAGACCGTCTGGCCCGCGTCGGAGATGTCGGCGTGCGTCGCGACCTCGCGACCCTCCCGGGAGAGCGTCTCGAAGGCCACGGTCGTCGTCCCGGCGAGGGCCGACGCGTCGAGCTCGAACGTCACCTGCGCGGTCCCGTCGGCCTTCTCCGGCGTGAACGTCGTCGTCGCGGTGACGTCGGCCCCTCCGGACTGGATCGCCTTGCCGGTGGCCTTGTCCACGAGGGTCCCGGTGAGCGCGTACTCCTTCCCGGGGACGAGGTTCGCGTAGGAGACCGTGTCGACGATCTCGGTCCTCCCAGTCGCCTGCTCCTCGTGCGTGCCGCTCGCCTTGCCCGTCGCCTCGGTGCCGACCTTCGGGACCGTGACGGTCTGCCCCTCGTCGTCGACGTCGGCGTGCGTCGCGACCTCGCGCCCGTCCTGCGAGAGGCTCTCGAAGGCCACGAGCGTCCTCCCGGTCGTCGCGGTGCCGTCGAACTCGAACGTCACCTGCGCGGTCCCGTCGGGCTCCTCCGGCGTGAACGTCGTCGTCGCGGTGACGTCGGCCCCTCCGGACTGGATCGCCTTGCCGGTGGCCTTGTCCACGAGGGTCCCGGTGAGCACGTACTCCTTCCCGGGGGTGAGGTTCGCGTAGGAGACCGTGTCGACGATCGCCTGCTTTGCGGCGGCCTCGGACTCGTGCGTGCCGGTGGCGGCGTCCGTCGCCTCGGTGCGGATCGAGACCTGCTTGTCATCCACGGTGCCGATGTCGAGGTCGGTCCTGTCGCGGCTGATGGTCACGGTGCGCTCCGTGAGGGCGTGCCCCGCGTTGGCCGCGCAGGGGAGCTCCCTGAGGTCGTAGGTGTCGTAGGGCAGCGCCCCGAGCGAGTCGTCGGCCTTGGTGCCGGCGCCGAACCAGACGCCCCTGGAGGCGTCGAGGCCCTCGTCGTCGACCGAGCCGGCCGCCGAGAGGGCGGCGTCGTTGCCGTCTGTCCCGCGGGTGTGCGGGACCCAGGAGGCGGCGCTGTCGAACATGCCGTTCTCGTCGGTGACGAGGACGTGGGACTCTCCCGTCGTCTCGGAGGTGAGCATGAACGCGCAGCCCGCGAGCTGCCCCATGGTCTGCTCGTCGACCTTGCTGAAGCTGAGGTCGCCCCGCGCGACGTGGTCCGCGACCTCGGGCGCGACGTAGGTGGAGACGTGCTCAGCGGTCCCGTCGGCCGTGACCTTGACGACGTGGGCGGAGGCGTCGGAGAGCAGGTAGCCCTTCGGCGCCTTGGTCTCCGTGACGCTCACGGTGCCGAGCGGGATCGTCGGGGTGCCCGCGGAGTCGGTGTAGAGCGCGTCGCCCGAGGCCTTGTGCGCCTCGTCGAGCGTCGCCTTGCCGTCCGCGCCGGTTCGCAGCGTCCACGCCCTCTTCGGCGTCCCCGAGACGTCGCCGTCCGTGTTGTCGTAGTACCTGACCTCGAACTCGGCTCCCTCGAGCGTCGCCGAGCCGAGCGGGGAGGCCTTGCCGGTCTCGGCGTCGAGCTTGGCGACCGCGACCGACACCGCGTCCGTCTGCGGGACGTCGGAGGCCGAGGCCTTCGTGTCCTGTGCGGGCGCGACGTCGCACCAGTGCCTCTCCCCGTCGAGGGCGAAGCCCTTGGGCGCCGTCTCCTCTTGCAGGTAGTAGCGCCCGGCGACGAGGTCGCCGATCGAGGCCGTCCCCGACGCGTCCGTGGTGACCGAGCCCACGCGGACCCCGTCCGCCGAGAAGACCCCGTAGGTCGCCCCGGCGAGCGAGTAGCAGCCGTTGCCCGAGCTGACGTCCGCGTTCGAGCTCGCCTTGGTGAGCGTTATCGAGCCGAGCGAGAGCGGGACGGCGATGCGCTGGCGGGCCGAGTCGTCGGGCCCGTACCAGACCGAGCCGTGCGCCTCGGGGCCCGTGCCGTCCCAGGCGTTCGCCCTCGCGACGAGCTCGTCCGCGACTCCCATGAGCGAGAGCTTCGACTCGTCGCTGATGCCCTGGTCCCTCAGGTCGTACCCGCCGAGGAGCCAGACCGCGATCTGGGTGACGGCCCTCGCCTCGCCGTCGGAGAGCTGGTGTCCGCAGATGCTCGTGGTGTTGGGCCAGCCGTGGTAGAGCGCGTAGGCCATCGGCCTGTTCGTGTCGGCGACCCACCCGCCCTTGGAGTAGGTGGTGTCGGCGACCGGCCCGTGGAGCGTCCCGTCCATGCAGTAGGCGGCGGTGCCCTCGTCGGTCGACTCGTACGCCCCGAAGCTCGCGGCGTCGAACGGGCCGACGTCGCCGGAGTGGTCGTTGTGGAAGTGCTGGGTGTCCGGCTCGGCCTGCGCGGCCCAGGCGGTCGTCGGGGCCGCGGCCCCGATCATGCCCGCCCACTGGCTCGCGACGAGCAGCACCGAGAGGGCGACCCTCCCTATGGCGCCGAGCGCGCCGCCGCGCCCGCCTTTCGCGGGCGTGTTGCTTCTCTTCATTCCTCGTCCTTTCCGTGTGGCCCGGGTGGAGCCGGGCTCCCTTCCTGTCTCGGCCTTGCGCGCCCGCGCGGGGCCCGCGCGCCGCCTCTCCGGGTCGCCCCTCCTCGCCCCCATGGCCGCCCCCTACCCGCCGAGGATGTCCTTCGCCCACGACCCGCTGCGCATGAGCGAGAGGATGAGCAGGAGGCACATCGCGATGAGCTTGAGGGGCCAGAGGATGAAGTTGCCCACGTCGGATGGGCTCGCCGCCTGCGTCATGTCGGCGGCGACCATGTTCACCAGCATCGGGAAGCAGGTGAGGACGAACATCATGATCGTGCCGGCCAGGCACAGGGCCACGAAGTTCTTGACGAAGTTGATCCCCATGTGGCGGGTCTCCTCGAAGCCCATGAGCGCGAAGGGGATGGGGGAGAGCATGAAGTAGACGTAGAGCTGTATCGCCCGCGCGTAGACCATGAGCTGGGAGAACACCTGGGCGACGATGGCGAAGAGGAAGACGAGCAGGGCCGTGATGACGAGCGGCCCGATCGCGGCGAAGTCGGTTATGGCGTTGTCGCCCACCGAGTTCAGCGCGACCCCCGAGAGCGCCTCGCCCCCGCCGATGTAGGAGTTGAACTTGGTGAGGTCGTCGAAGACCGCCTCGCAGATCTCGCCCGAGTTGTTGATGAGCCAGGAGAAGATCACGAAGAAGACGGCGAGCTCGACCACCTCCTTGACGGCCGGCATCGTGGCCGAGCCGTCTACCTTCTCCGACACCCTCACGAGCTGGACGAGCATGACGAGCGCCAGGATCGAGTGGGCGCACGGCTTGACGACCGAGTTGCGCACCCCGTCGGCCAGCTCGTAGAGGGCCGTCCCGTGGCCGAACAGCGAGCTGAACGAGGTCGTGAGCAGCGTCGTGGAGTTGATCGTCCCCACGACGGAGAGGGCCCCCGAGAACATGCCGTTGATGATGGGCCCGAAGAGGGTGTTGATGAGCCACTTGTTGACCGAGCCGGCGATGTCGGTGAACGCGTCCGCCCTCGCCGTGACGGGCGTGAGCGCCACGATCGCCAGCGTCGCCGCGGCGACGGCGAGGGCCATGGCGGTCCTCCTCGTCCCGGGCCTCGACGTGATCCCCATGCTAGCCCGCCTTCCTGACGCCGATCTGGCCGTCCGCCTGGGAGATCGTGACGACGACCCTGGTCTTCGCCGCGTTGTCGAGCGCGTAGGGGAGGGTGACGGTCCCTCCCGCCCAGTCCGACGTGGACGTCTCCGCCCACGTCGCCTTCGTCGCGGTGGGGTAGTTCTGGGCGCACCAGTCGCCGAGGGCCCGCTCCAGGGCCGCCCTCGAGGTCCCCATGGAGGAGCAGCGCGCCTCGTCCGGGCCCGTCACCGAGAGCGCGGAGGCGGCCGACGACAGCGAGTAGGCCCTCGCCCTCGAGAACGCCTCGGAGGAGAGCGTCGTCGACGCCGAGCCGTCGGCGCCCACGACGCGCTGGAGCTCGGCTATGTAGGTGCCGTCGGGCGTCTCGACCGAGAAGACGGTCACGGTCGCCGTGGCGTTGCCGTCGGCGGGCCTGGTCGTCGTGGCGCAGGCCGTGACGACGTAGGGCGTGACCGTCCGGGCGCCGTCGGCCGTCTCGGTCCAGGTCCTGTCGTCGAAGCTCGCCGCGACGGTCTCCTGCGAGGCGGTCCAGCAGTTGGCCGAGAGCATCGCCACGAGCTGCCGCTCGTCGTCCGCGTACGACGACCTCAGGGCCCTCGCCGAGGCGTCGAGCCTCTCGTCGGCCACGTCCTCCGCCGAGGCCTCGCTCGTCTCGGCCTGCGCCGCGCCCTGGTCGGTCGGCGCGTGCACCTGCGTGCAGCGCGCGACGCTCGCCGCCAGCAGCGCGGCCAGGACGGCCGCCGCCACCGCGACGGGCGCCCGGTGGGCCCTCGCCCAGCGCGCGGCGTCCCCGATCCTCGATCTCCCCATGGCCATGTCCCCTCTCATCCGATGCGGACCGCGCAGGTCCACCTGCTCGCGACGTCTCCGTGGGTCATCCTCACGCGCGGCGGCGTCGCCTCAACGCACGTGTCCGGGTCGATGTAGATCCCGACGTGGCCGGGCATCCAGAGGATGTCGCCCGGCTGTGCCTCGGAGATGGGGATGACCTGCCCCGAGTCCCTCTGCTGCTCGCTCTGGTGGGGGATGTCTATCCCCGCCTGCGCGTAGCACCACTGGGTGAGCCCGGAGCAGTCGATCCCGCCGTGGGGGTCGGTCCCTCCCCAGAGGTAGGGGGCCTCCCATCCGGCGGCCTCCTGCGCCGCCTCGACGACCGCGCCCTTCCCGAGGCTCCCCGAGACGATCGCGGCGTAGATGCGCTCGGCCTCCGACACCCGCGTCGACATGTGGGGGATGCCCGGGCAGAAGTTCATCCACCCGTAGCAGGCCTGCGCCGTCGCGTCGGCGATGTCGGTCGCGGAGTCGAAGCCCGCCCTGCTCCCCGAGACGCGCGTCCCGGCCGGCGGGTCGTCGCCCTCGACGATCACGTAGGAGTCGGAGTAGTCCCAGGAGTCGAGCTGGGCGCCGAGGTAGGCGACCTGCACGTCGATGTCCGACCAGTCCCTCCCCATGCTCTGGGCGAGGTCCTTGAGCCCCTGCTTCTCGGAGCGGGTCGTCCACTGGCAGATGCCGTAGCCGAGGTAGGTGCCGACGTCCCGGGCCGACTCGTCGCCGTTCTCGCAGCAGTCGGGGTCGAAGTTGCTCTCCCCGACGATGTTGCCCATGATCGCCGCGGCGTGGAGGGCGTCCAGTCCCTTCTCGTTCATGAGGTAGGCGGCGACGATCGCCTCGTTGCCCTGGAGCGTGCCGTGGTAGCGCTTGGGAGTCGACGCGACGCCGAGGACCGCCGCGAGGATCGCGAGCACGGCCACGACGACCGCCGCCGCGGGGAGGAGCGGCGCGAGCAGCGCGGGCAGCGCCGCCACGCCGCCTGACGTGCCGCCGGCCACGACGGCCGCGACGCCCGCCTCGGCCTCGTGCGCGGCCCCCGTCGAGGCCGCCCTCGCGCCCGCCTGGCGCCCCGCGCTCGCCACGGCGGCCCGGGACGCCTCCTGGTTTCGCCTCGCCTGGGCGGCGGCGAGCCCGCCCCGCCCGCGCGTGGGAATCCCGGTCGCCCCCCTCGCCCTGCGAGACCTCGCCTCTTGCGTCCTGAGCGGGCCTCTCGCCGCGGTGCCGCGCGCCTGCTCTCGTCCCGCCCCGCCCGAGTGGCGTCGGCCCCGGCCGAGGCGCCTGCGGGTGGCGGCGTTCGCGTCCGGCCTTCCGCCGGCCCCGTCCCGGCGGCGTCCCCTCGCCGGCCCCTCCCCCTCGGGCGTCCCGTTGGCCTTTGCCTCGCCCCTCCGCCCGGCCGCGTCGCGGGCTGCCGCGGGCGCCCGCCGCGCCGCCGCGCGGGTCGAGGCGCGCAGGGCCCCCGACCCGGTCCGGCTCCCGCTGTCGCGCGTGCCGCGGTCGTCGGCCGCCCCGGCGACGAGTCCCGCCGCCGCTGCCGCGCGTGCGCCCGCGCCCTTCGCGAGGCCGCGGGCGGAGCGGGCCCTCTCGGCCCCGGTGAGGGTCGCGTCGGACGCCCGGCCTCCCTCGGAGAACGATCTGATGCCCTCATCGCGGCGCATCTGCGCCCCCCTTGGCCGCGCGCTTCGCGTACTCCTCCGGGCTCGTGTTGAACATGTCGTAGAGGTCGTTTCCAGGCGGGAAGTCGTCGGTCACGGGCACTCGCGCCGCGTCGGCGATGAGCAGGCCCTGCCCGGGCCTGGCCGTGTCGTCGATCGCCTGGGCCTCCTGGGGCGAGAGGCCCCTCGAGGAGACCCAGAACTCTCGGTCGGCGTCGGCCTGGCGCAGCAGGAACAGGAACCCCGACTGCTCCATGATGGCGGCGGCCTCGCTGTTGCCCGACATCATCGACGCCGACTGGGTCATGCCCGTGCAGATGAGCCCGTACTTGCGGCCCTCGCGCCAGAGCCTCGCGAGGTAGCTGATGATCGCGGGGTGGCCGAAGAGCGACTGGACCTCGTCGATGTAGAGCCAGGTCGAGACGCCCGCCTCGTGGTTCCTGTACATGCGGTTGCGCACGCTCTCGAGGTTCGCGAGCATCGTGAAGACGCGCATGTCGGAGGGGACGTCGCGGGTGTTGAAGGAGGTGACGCGGCTCCTGCCGAAGTCGACGTTGCTCTGGTGGTTGAGGAAGGAGAAGGGCCCCGACACGTAGCGCCCGAACACGAGCGCGAGCCTGAGCGCCTCCTCGCGGCCGTCGCCCTCGCCGACCTCGCGCAGCGTCGAGACGAAGTCGCCGAGCGTCGGCGCGGCCCCTCCCGCCGCGCGGTAGGCCCGCTCGACGCAGGCGCTGATGACGGAGCGCTCCTCCTGGGTGAGGCCCTGGGAGCCCTCCGCGCGGAGGGCGCTCGTCATCGCGAGGATCGCGTCGATCTTCCAGGCGAGCGCCGCCTGGGGCGTCATGTCGGAGGCGTCGGCCATGTCGAAGGGGTTCGACCAGGTCTCGGCGTCGGGCCCGAACTCGAACTCGGTGCCGTGGTTGCTCCTCACGAGGTAGCTGTACTCGCCGGTCACGTCCATCACGAAGACCTCGTCGCGCTCGGTCTCCAGGATGGTGTTCTCGATCTCGCGCTTCACGGCGAAGCTCTTGCCCGACCCCGACATGCCGCAGATGAAGCCGTGCGGGCTCATCAGCGACTTGCGGTTGCAGATCACGAGGTTGTTCGAGAGGCGGTTCTGGCCGTAGTAGCCGCCGCCCTCCTGGTCGAGCTCCTGGGTGGTGAAGGGCATGAGCACGGCGGCCTCGTAGGTGGTGAAGTCACGCGAGACGCCCACGTGGTTGTGGGCGAGCGGCAGGACCGAGTTCAGGCCCTCCCGCTGGCGCAGGTCGAGCGTGGAGAGCTCGATGCCCTCCGAGTGGCAGGTGCGGATGAGCTCGACCACCTGCGAGTCGAGCTCCTCGCGGGTGGGGGCGTAGGTGTAGACGAGGCCCGTGAAGTAGTAGAGGCGCTGGTTCTGGTGCTGGAGCTGGTCGAGCACCTTCTCGTTCTCCGCCCTGGTGTCCTCGAGCTCCGGGGGCAGTATCGAGTAGTCGTAGCCGCGCTGCAGCGCCTGCCTCTGGTTGTCGATGACCTCCTTCTGGATCCAGGCCGCCTGGCGCTTGGCCAGGGCGACGCTCTTCGTCTTGTCGATGGGCTGCAGGTGCCAGGTCACCTCCATGGGGAAGGGCAGGTCGAGGACGTTGGAGACAGCGTGGTCCATGAGCTCGGAGGCGAAGTTCTCCCTCATGACGAGCACCTGGCACCACGTCCCCTCCGAGCGGAAGCACGACGAGTCCGACCCGTCGGGGCGGAAGTCGAGCGAGGTCGGGCAGACGAAGTCCTTCGCGGTGAGCGGCGAGCGCACCGACAGGTCGCGGTCGTAGTCGAAGTCGAAGGGCCGCCCCGGGCGCAGCAGCGACGAGACCAGGGCGAGCCGCTCGGCCCCGTCGAGGACCCGCGACCGGCTCCTCACGTCGGAGAGCCGCTGCCTCACGCTCGAGCGCATGCTCGCGAGCGAGCGCGCCGCGCGGTCGGGGTCGGCCGCGGCGGTGGCGTAGGTGATGTAGCGCTCGCGGCGGATGTTGCTGCAGCCCTCGCGCATCTTGTCGTTGAGGACGCGGTTGTACTGCTCGGCGAGCCCGGCGTTCTCCCCGCAGCGCGCGGGGTCGAAGAACCGGCGCCGGCCGATCTCCTCGGGCGGCAGGGGCGTGTTCGTGACCGAGTACTGGACCATGGTGTCCGCCCCGAAGTAGTCGAGCAGCGACGCCATCGCGTTGAAGACGGCCTTCTGCGCCTCCTCGCGGGCGGACTGGTAGCTGACGTCGTCGAAGCGGACCGTCTCGGAGAAGAGGCCCTGCTCCACCTCGCACATCCCGTTCCTGAACATGCGGTCGAAGCCGACCGCCTGGTAGACGTCGCGGGCCGCCCCGCGCCTCCTCCTCTGCTCGTCGGAGCGCGTCGAGAGCTCGCGGTCGCGCTCCCTGAGCTGGCGGCGTATGTCCTTTGCTCGCCCGCGCTCCGCCCGCTCGGCGAGCCTCACCTCGCGGCCGGCCGCCGACCCGTCGCGCCGCGCCCGCGCCAGGTCGCGCGAGAACGCCCTCCTGGCAGCCCTGCGCTCGGCCCTGGTCGTGGGCATCCGCGTGCCGTCCGACGTCTGGGGCAGCGCCGCCGAGAGCTCGGCGAAGGCCGACATGTCCGCCCTCGGCCGCGCCTCCTCGAGGGTGCGCGCGGCGTCGAGGTGGGCGGGGGCGCTAGCCCCTCGGCTCCCAGAGCTCGACCCCGCGCTGCCTCGCCGCGCACTTCCTGTAAGCCTTTGAGATCGCACGAGCGTCCCTTTCCGTCATGGGCCTGATGAGCCCCGCCTGGAGGTATCGGCCCGAGTTGTCGTATGCCAGCCGGCTCTGCCCGGCGTTGTGGCGCCACCACAGCGGCAGCCACTCCTCGACCCCCATCCGCAGCGGGCGCCAGAAGCCCAGCGCCCAGAACGGCAGCGAGCAGGCGTAGGCAGCCCAGCTCACGTCGTCGAAGGGGATCCCGAGGACGAGCCACGAGTAGCAGCCCACGGCCACCGAGGCGCCGATCGCGCACGCGATGCACGCCATGGTCCTTGCCGTGAGCCCTCCCGCGACCTTCGCCCTGTACCTGGTGAGGTCCTTGTGAATCTCGACGGAGAGCATGGGCTAGCCCGCCCAGCTCGTGTCGAGCGTGCCGAAGTAGACCGCCGCGCCGACGATGACGCCGCCGCCGACGATCATGGCGATGGCCCCGGCGAGCTGGCCGCCCCCTCCCTGCGCGCCGTCCTTGAGCGACATCCCGAGGTTCACGAGCCCCATCACGATGAGCACGCTCCCGAGGAACCCCACGCCCCCCGAGAGCTTCGACATGACCTGTCCCAGCATCCGCAGCACCTTCCTTCCGATTCGTCGTGCTAACCTCTCCTCGGAGGGACCCTCCGGGCCCTCTCCTTTCCGTGCCGGCCGCCCGGCGGCGCCAGGGGGTGGAGCCCCGGGCGCCTTAGCGACTCGTCGCGCCGGGCGGCCGCTCAGGGCCCCCTCACCGCCGCAGCCCCCTCTCCCAGGCGAGCGCGGCCTCGCCGAGGGGGCGCCCCGCCTCCCTCCAGGCCGCGTAGTCGAACGAGAGCTCGGGGTCGCGCGCCATGTAGCGCGGGTCGTAGCGCGAGCACTCCCACACCAGCGACTTGTCGTCGAGGATCGCCTCCTTGCCTCCCATGAGGACGAGGGCCTTCCGGAAGGGCAGCGACCTCACCTCGTGGGGGTCGAAGACGTCCCTGCCGAGGCTGTCCCTGCTCCTCGTCTGCTCGGCCGCGAGGCCCGCCCCGCGCCTGGACCAGGAGGTCTTCACGTCGGTCTCCTTGCCGGCCTCCCGCGAGACCTGCTCGGCCGAGGAGAGCCCGCCGCCGCCTCCCAGGAAGAGCGTCGTCGGGCAGTTCTCGCGGATGGTGACCGCGGCGTCCTTGCCGTAGACGTCGTCGAGCTGCGAGAGGCTCTGCACCACGATCGAGACGTCGATGTTGCGCGAGCGGACGACCGCCACGCAGCGCTTGAAGCTCGGGAGCTTGCCGACGTTGCCGAACTCGTCGAAGACGAGCGAGACCGGGCGGGGGAGCGCCCCGCCGCCGCCCGAGTCGGCCGCCTCCATGGGCAGGAAGATCGCCTGCCACATGAGGATCGAGAGCAGGCTGTTGAGGTCGTCCTTGAAGTCGCTCGAGATGACGAAGACCACGCGCGGCGGCAGGGGGCGGCCGGCGGCGTCTGCCTCCTGGCCGAGGGTCTCGAGGCGCAGGTCGTCCCTGCCCCCGCACCAGCCGCCGAGGATCCTCAGGGTCTCCTCGCCCTGGAGCTGGGCGAGTCGGGCGTGCGACGAGATGACGAAGGACTTGAGGGTCTTGCCCGCGCCGTGGCGGAACTGGTGCCAGAGCCTGAGGGAGAGGTCGTCCTGCGGCCTCATCCCGCGCCTCGGCTCCCCGTCGGGGCCGACCCACGACGCTGGGCGCAGGCCGTCGCCGCGGCGCGCGAGGCGCGACGGCTCCCAGGAGACCCCCTCGCGCCTTCTCGCCGTCCGGCCCCCGGTCGCATGCGAGTTCTCCCTTCTGCGCACGACCGGGCGCATCCCTGTCTCCACCTGCGAGAAGAGCAGGTCGAGGGGGGAGGGCGTCGGGTCGCCGTCCTCGCGGACGTCGCACAGGTCGCAGAGCATGAGGAACATGCGCATCGTCATGTCCTCGCGCCGGCACCAGTCGAGCATGAAGGTGAGGATGGATCGGTAGAGGAGAATCTCCCCGTTGTCCCAGATGGGGTCGGTGGACTCGCGCCCGTTGTTCGTGTTGGCGACGAGGCAGGATACGAACGTGTTCACGTCCTCGTGGGTCCTCACGTTGGCGAGCGGGTTGTACGTGTCGGAGCGGGCCTTGTGGACCATGTCGAAGACGGAGACGTCCACGCCCCCGGCGACGAGCGCCATCCCGCACCTCGAGAGCGTGATGCCCTTCGGGTCCACGACGACCATGTCGCGCCGGGCCCCGATCTGCAGGAGGTTCGGCTCGACGTAGCCGGCGGTCTTGCCGGTGCCGGTGGGCCCGATGACGAGCACGTTCCTGCTCGTGGCACGCTCCCTGACCCGCTCGTTCGGACGGATCGCGATGCCGAGGTGGCGCGTGAGCACGATGTTGTTGTCGAGGTCGCCGGGGTCGCGGAGTGCCTGGCCCTCGCGGACGGTCCCCCTCCTCGCCGAGCCGTACTCGTCGCCCGAGCGCAGCCTCTGCCGCTGGCCCGCGGCCCAGGCGTAGCAGCACCAGACCCCGCAGAACAGGGAGAGCCCGGCGAGGCAGGCGACGCTGCCGCCCGAGACCCTGAGGGGGTCCGACGCGATGTCGGGCAGGAGCCCTGCCGCCGCCCTGCCGAGGAGCGCCGAGAGCGGGTCGCGCGACCCCTCGGCCAGCGCCCCCCACCGGTCGCCCACGTAGAGCGCGGCGCCCGACGCGGCGAGCGTCGCGAGCGTCCGCCTAGCCTGCGGCTCCATTCCTACCTCACCCGCCCCGGCGCGACCGGGTCGCGCGAGAGCGAGGGGGCGTCGCGCCCTGAGGCCATCTCCTCGGCGGCATCCTGCATGTCGCGGCACTCGCGCTCGAGGTCGACCGAGGCCCTCTCGTCGTCGACGGAGATCTCCCGCCCCGCGGCCTCGCCCTCGCGCCCGAGCTCGCCCTCGCGGGCCGAGAACTCGTCGGCGGCCGCCTGGTCGTCGATGGAGGAGGCCTCCTCGAGCCCCTCCTGCGCCGACGCCCTGCGCGAGGCCTCCGCCCTGAGCGTCGCGTCGCGGGCCGCCTCGACGGCCTGGCCGCGGTCTCGCTCGGCGATGACGAGGGGCCACGCGTCCCCGTCGCGCCCGAGTGCCTCCGCCTCGACGCCCCTCGCGCGGAGCTCGCCGAGGACGTCGTCCCTGGCCTGCTCGCTCGAGAGGTCGAACCGCATGAAGGTCGAGCTCCGACCGTCCGCGGGCGCCCCCGCCGCGGCCCCCGGGGCCTCTGCGTGCGTCACTGCCTCCCGCCGGGGGGCCTGCCTGGTGACGGTGCGGTAGCGCCCCAGAGCGATGTCGGTCGCGACCCTCCTCAGGTCGATGGCGAGCTGCTGGCCCGTCTCGTCCCCCGCGTCCTGCGTCATGCCTCGTCCTTCCCGTGTCGTCGTCCCGGCGGCGGTGGAGCGTCGCCGGTCCGTCCCTCACCTACTCGTGCTCGTAGGACCCGTAGGCCCTGATCGCCTCCTCGAGGCTCGCCCCGCGCCTGACGCCGCGGACGTACTCGGCGGGCCTGCCGGTGGCGATGACGACCCAGTCGCCGTCCGAGGTCCGCCTGAAGTCGGTCTTGACCCGCGTGCCCTCGACGAGGCGCTCCTGGCGCTCCCTCTCCTCGAGGGCGTCCTCGAGCCAGGCGTTGTAGCGCCCCTCGTCCTCGCCGGGGCGCGGCTTCCTCCTCGAGAGGAAGTGGGTGAGCGACATGGGGTTGTAGGGCCTTCCCTCGGCGGCGTTGCGCCTGAGGGTCCTCTCGTAGGAGTCGTATGCCGCGAGCACCATCTCGGCGTCGAAGTCGCCCGAGACGAGCTTCCTGAAGTCGTCGAGCGCCTCCTGCTCGTACCTGGCGGCGACGGGTTTGAGGCTCCTCTTGAGCAGCGTCCTGAATGCGAGGAACTCGGTCTCGGTGAGGTCCCTCGGTCTCTCCTCCTCGTCCCCCATAGTCCTAGTCCTAGGGCTAGGGGTTAGGGGGCCTGTCGAAAGGTCGGCGTTCCCGCAGTTCGTGGCCGTTTTTCGCGAAGGTGGCGCCTCGGTCACGTTTGCCTGCCCGGTCACGTTCGAATGTGACGGCGCGGTCACGTCCGTACATGATGCGTCGGTCACTGAAGGGGTGGGAACGTGACCCTCGGTCACGTTCGTGGCGGGGGAGAACTGGTTCTCCTCCCGGGAGGATCTGGCGGCGCCGACCGCTCGGTCGATGGGCGCCTGGCACACGGCGTAGACGTTCACCGGCCGCCCTCCCTGCCCGGGCGCGCGGCACGTGCCGCAGACGTAGACGAGCCCCTTGTCGACGAGCCTCGCGAGGGTGCGGTTCACGTACTCGCGGGTGAGGCCGAAGAGCTCGGCGAGCTTGGGCTGGGAGGCGGTCAGGGCGCCAGCGTTGTGGTGGGAGACGGAGTAGACCTTCGCGTAGACGAGGAGCTCGGCGCTCGAGGTGGGTAGCGCAAGCCCATCGGCCGACCACATCCACTCGTGGAGGGTAATCCCGTCGTAGTCGGAGGTGGCGCGCATCGCGCCGGCGTCCCCTTCGTTCCCCATCCCCCCTCCCTCCGATCCGTGGCCTCCGTGCGGGGTGCGGGGCGGGCGGCTCGTTGACGGGCCTTCTCCCTTACCGCTGCGTTTTGCCGGACGGCGCCCGCCCCGGGACCTTTCTAACAGCGGAGGCGTGCGCGGGGGAACGGCCTGCGGGGGCTAGGCGTCCGAGGGCGTCCGCTCGTCCGAGCACACGGATTCGACAGATGCGGCGGGGCCCTTGGCCTCCGCCCTCCGGGGGACGTAGTCGCCCGACGGGAGGCCCCCGGTCTCGCGGATGCTGCGCACGACCGAGGCCTTGTTCACGCGTATGCTCCTGCCCACGTAGATGTGGGGGAGCGTCTGGCACACCCGGTAGGCCTTCGTGAGCCCGACGCCGAACACGTCGGCGATGTCCCTCGCGCTGAGCCACTCCGCCCTCTCCATGAGGGGCGTGCTGCTGCTCGGCCTCGTTCCCTTCCTCGCGGTCATCGTCCTTCTCCTCTCGGTCGCCTTCGAGGGGATGGTGCCACCGCGGGAGGGGAGGGGCGGGCCGCGCGGGCGCGCCGGGCGTCTGCGGGCGTCCGCACGTCCGCCTACACGGAACGGGCAAAGTGAGGGATGGCGCATTCACCTCAGGCATGAGCGCGGTAAGACGGATCCTGTTCCATCGCCCGAATCCGGGCGGAAGCTTCCGAGAGACTGCCTCACGCCCCGTGGGGCAAGAGTAGCGCGTCAATCGTCCAACCCGCGAATCTCCGTGACCACCTCTCGAGTGAGAGACTCTCGCCGTCGGATTCTATTCCAATGCTCGACTGTATCCTCCTTGTGATTGCTCGAACTGCGCCTCATTGCCATTTGCGCTCTCCTTTACGAGAGTCGCCTTTCGCTTGCGAGGCGCATCCGAAAAGCCCGCCTAGGACCGCTCTTGCAATATGCGATCCTAAACGGGCGTCATAAGCTCTTGTCTGCTAGAGGCGTACCGGAATATCCAAGTAGAGTCCGGCTGGATTGTCTGAGGCGAACACTTCGAATTGTCTATGGAATGAAATGACACTCTCGGCAATCTGCTCGCACGATATCAACCCTTTGCCAGACTTGACTTCGGAATAGGTCTCGCTGAGGACTTTCGACAGCTCTTCGGCTACAGCGGAGAACCTGCAATTTGAAAACGCTTGCAGGCCAACTCCCGTATCGTATGCATCGGCGATTGCGGATACCCCATAAATCAATGCAAGTCGTGCGAATTCGAAGAAGTCCTTGCCAAAGTCATCGATGCCCACCTCGCGAAGGTTATATTCTCTGCGTCGCCGTAGGATGCAGGCCTCGGTGTCCGTCAGTGCTACGACGTAACTTCCTGCGGCAGAAATTGGCTCGAGCATCGCCGCGTTGCGGACCGCGTAATATTCGTCAGCGATAAGCCATGCGAGATGAATCGCCTCACCATAATATGTTGCCGGAAAGCTTGGCTCGTCGGCTACTGTTTCGAACTCAACATGCGAAAGCTCATGGGCGAGCACGTTGATCGCAAGTTTTCGTCGGACAGACATTTCCGATCTGTAGTCTTTCTCAAACTTTGACGTCACCTTGTCGAACATTTCCTCATCTAAGAGCATGCCACCGAGTTGCTCGTCGAGGAATATGGTGTACAGCCCCGTCTCTTTATTGAGCATGGTCTTTCCAAGGGCTCGTCCCATTTCGTTGTTTGTGACTCGCGGACAGAGGTAGTGCTGCTGTACTTGAAATTCCAGGACGTCTTCAATGAAGTTGTCGGTAACAACGAAACTCCCGAGTCTCTCTAGATTGAGATATGGGCGGAGGGCTTCAACCCATGCGTTCATAACAGACTCGTAGTATTGCGTCATCTCTGGCGTGACGCCTGTAGTCCCGAAGAGCGTCTTAGCGCGATAGTCCACTTCAATCATGCGTGTCGCCGTTCCGCGCAGCTCTTCTTGATTTCATAATGAGTCCCCGTATTTGCGGGCAATAATGAACTGCGCTAGTCTTCGTAGTTGTGCGAAGCGGGGGCGAGTCGCAAAACCACATCCCCGTTTCGTCCTGCGTGGAGCCTCAGATGTCGTCTGGGGCTCTACTTTGTTTTGATGTGCACGAGGCGCGCTTCGGTACCGGCCTCCGTGCCTCGGCACTTTGGGATACGGACCTGTAATTTCTTGATCATTTTTACCTCCTTTCTGTTGGAATGCGACGGTACCAGCTTCGCCTACGGTGGCTCTTGCTGGCCTTTTTACGACCTTGTATGTTCCTCCCCGCAAGCGATTTCCAGGCGGTCTGAAACTGCTTGCGGAAAGTCTAGCGCGCTCATCCTTATTTTGCAAACCTCGTCCCATATTTATCTATCTTGGTCTATAATGTCCATATGAAATGAGAGGATAGGTGAACTATGAAAAAGCGCAGCGTAGTCAACCTAATCAGATACCATGCGGAGCACAACGACTCTGCGTTTAGGAACGAGGCATATGAGATTGCTAGGGACTTCGACACGTCCGGTGACTACCAGCTTGCCGAGTACATCATGGCTCTCATGTCGGACGTAAATACCTTCGTGCCTCAATCCTATGACGGGAAATCCGAGTACTTTCAACGACTCGAGCCCTCGCGGTCACCGCTACCACTTCCAGAGTCCATATCGAACGACGTTACGGGGATAGTGAACGCAATAGGCCATAATGCTGGTGTCAATAAGTTCCTCTTCCAGGGACCTCCCGGCACGGGAAAGACGGAAACCGCAAAGCAGATCGCTCGAATCGTCGAGCGCGATCTCTTCTGCGTCGATTTCAGTGCAGTTATCGATAGCAAACTGGGGCAAACGGCGAAGAACATCCGGGACCTGTTCTCCGACATTAACTCTCTTGCTCATCCCGAGAGGACAATCATCCTCTTTGACGAAATCGATGCGCTTGCGCTAGACAGAATCAACCAGCACGATGTCCGAGAGATGGGAAGGGCGACGTCTGCGCTGTTGCGCGAGTTGGACGCAATGAACGAACAAGTCGTGCTTATCGCAACGACCAACCTGTACAAGTCACTTGACAAGGCGCTCGTCAGACGCTTCGATGCAATAATCGATTTCAGCAGATACTCCCAGGACGACCTTCTCGAAATCGCTGACGTGTTGCTCAACGAACAGCTGAGCAAGTTCAAGACTGCAGGCAGAGACATGCGCCTATTTCACAAGATTATGGGATTCATGGAGCAGATTCCCTACCCTGGTGACCTTAAGAACATGCTGAGGAGCGCAATCGCATTCAGTAATCCAAACAATGAATTCGACTATCTCCAGCGCCTATATTCGCAAGCCTGCCCGAACATCCCACTCGATGATGCCGTGACGATGAAGGCGCAGGGACTCACCACAAGGGAAATATCGACACTCACAAGCGTTCCGAGAAGCACGATATCCCGCGGGCTGAAGGAGGCCGACGATGAATGACCTCCTACAATTGAAGGGGCGGTTCCAACACAACAAAGCACGTCAGCCTGGTCCAGTCGAACTTCCCGCATGGGGCCAAGTCCCATCAGAGAAGCTTCGATCTCTCAGCGATGACCTGTCCACCACGTTGGCGTACTGGGAAAGGACAAGCGCGCCTTTCAACCCGTTGGTAAGCGCATACTACAGCCGAGTCGTTCCCAAGACGAGCCGCATCCGACGACTTCTCGGCGGATCGAAGTCGGCAAGCGACTTCATAGTCGGAGCTAAGTTTGCTGGCGATGAATACGATCCCAGGCATGTCATTACTTATTGCGTCGATCTCCAGATAATCAAGGACACTATCGAGCTCCTGAACAAGTGCGCAGATGTTGTGGACAAGGATTTCGATGGATGCGTGTACCCAGAGACGCTGAAAAGGGTGAACGCCGAAGGCCTGAAAACCTCAATGGTTGGCCTCACAAAAACCGCTTTCGCGCAATGCATGCGAGATGCATGCTTCGTAGAGCGATTCGGGGTGGAATCCGCCCCCGAGAATATCTCCGGCGAAACGGTCGTCACGCTATATGACACTGGCTACGATAGCGTCATTGAGTTCATGCACGACCTCGGTTTCTCAATCGAGCCGGACCGGATTCTGGGGAATGCTGTGCGCCTGTATCCTGAAGAGTACAGGCGCTTAGTCGACAGATATCCTAGCCTCGTCTCGATGGCCGTGGTGGATATTAACGAAATGGAGCCAGAGGACTATCCCGTCGAGCAGACGGAGGTTGCCAAGATTCCTGCTCCTGGTAGCGAGCCAATTATTGGTGTTATCGACACCCCTTTCTATGATGGTGTCTACTTTTCGGAATGGGTCGAATCTCACGACGAATTCCTGTTAGAGGCCCTAAAGGGCACTGGCGACAACATCGAGATGCGCGACAGGATGCATGGAACGTCCGTCACTTCGCTCGTTGTGGATGGCCCTCACATCAACCCCTCACTTGATGACGGCTGTGGCCGTTTTCGGGTTCGTCACTTCGGGGTAGCAAAAGCGGGGCGTTTCAGTTCGTTCTCCGTCATGCGAAGTGTCGACGCGATCGTGAGGGAGAACCGAGACATCAAAGTTTGGAACATATCCCTTGGTTCGATGCTGCCAGTTGGGCGCAACTTCATCTCGCCTGAGGCGGCTATTCTCGATGACCTGCAATCCGAATTCGACGATATAGTGTTTGTTGTTGCTGGCACCAATCAGGACGCCGATGGAAATCCGGAGAAGATCGGAGCGCCTGCCGACTCGATTAACTCCATCGTAGTAAATGCGACTGGATTCGATGGGAAAATCGCATCCTATTCCAGGAAGGGGCCCGTGCTTTCTTTCTTCAAGAAGCCCGACGTTTGCTGCGTGGGTGGAGAGCTGCACAAGGGGGTGCACGTCTGCACCCCAGCCGGGGAGTCTTGGCGGCCTGGCACGTCATATGCTGCGCCGTGGATCGCTCGCAAGATGGCTTACCTTATGCAGATAATGGACCTTCCCCGGGAGGTCGCAAAAGCCTTAATCATCGACTCGGCAGCAGGTTGGACCTTTGATGACAATCCGTATACTGGGTACGGCCGAGTCCCCGAGCATATAGAAAGCATTCTTGGTTCGGCAAACGATGAGATACGTTTTGTGCTCACAGGCATTTCTGATGAATACGAAACTTATAACTACAACATCCCAGTGCCTATCAACAAGGGCGGCTACCCATACGTAGCCCGAGCGACGCTCTGCTACTTCCCGTATTGTGATAGGCGCCAAGGCGTAGACTACACAAGCACCGAGATGGATCTGCATTTCGGGAGAATCAACAACAAGGGCAAAATCCAGCCACTCAATAAGAATCCGCAAGGCGAGCAGGGTTCTTTGCTTTACGAGAGCGATGCCCGTAGGCTCTACCGGAAATGGGACAACGTCAAGCATATCGGTGAGGAACTGAAATCCAACGCCCGCTCTCGTACGACATACGAAACGGGAATGTGGGGTTTGAAAATTCGCACCACTGAGCGTGGCGATGAGAAGATGGGCCGAGGTTTAAAGTTCGGTGTCATAGTTACCCTTAAAGAGATTAATGGGGTCAACCGCATCGACCAGTTCATTCAGCAATGCTCGCTTAGAGGATGGCTGGTAACAAGAATTGATGTGCAGAGTCGCGTCGACATTTTCAATGCTGCTGAGGTGGATATCGACTTCGGCGATTAGAAAAAACGCAGGCATAGACACTCAATGGGGCGTAGTGCTGATCGATGCCATTCCTCTCCCTGCAATTCCTGCCCTCATCCTTTTGGTTGCCTCCGAGGGGATGGCGTTGCTGCGGAAGGAGAGAGATAAGCGGCAAGGCCGAACCGCTCGTCTGCGGGTGTTCGTACTTCCGCCTACGCGGAACGGGCAAGGACGCTCGATTGTTGTTCGGGATTCTATTTCAAGAGGCCTTTGCCGATTTCCGCAATCGGCTTGAGGTCAACGTCCTTGAGTTTCTTCGCCGCTACGGGCAGGGCGGCGCCTGCTGCGAGCGCGACGCCGCCGACCTTCTTGCAGAGGCCGACGAGCCGGGCCTTCTGCTCCTCGCTCTTCGCCTCGCAGACGCCGCATATCGAGTGGCCCGGCCCGGCGTCCTCGATCTTCCTGAAGCACTTCCTGCAGACGAACACCAGCTCCGTCCCGCACTTCGTGCAGTAGGTGTCCGAAGCTCCGTACCTGAGCTTCTTGAGGTTCGCCTCGCATTCAGGGTTCGGGCATCCCTTCGCCCTCTTGTCACTCATGGTCCTCGCCGCCTGTCTTGTCGTCCGCTGCCTCCAGGTAGAAGGAGCTGCAGTCGGAGAGTCGCTTCTTCAAGGCCTCTACCTCCATCAGCGACTCCGATCGCCTCTCCCAGACGCCCCCTCGGAGCATCTTCTCGTCCTCGTCGTACTCGGTGAGCTTGTCGGCGTTGGGGGCGATGACCTTCCCCAAGAACCCCGCGTACTCGTTGACCGCGACGAGCATGGCGGGAAGCTCGTTCTCCTCGTAGTAGATGGCCGCTTTGAGCACGGCGGAGTGGTGGATGACCTCGAAGCACCTGCTGATGTCATCGACTTTCCCCTTGAGGTCCGCCACCGGCCCACTCTTCTTCTTTCCCAGGTAACTCTTGTCCGACAGATAGCGGATGTCCTCCTGGATCTCGAGGGTCATCTGGGCGTTGGCGTCCCCCAGCGTCTTTAGGGCTTGCGCCGCGATCAGCTTGCGCAGGGACTCGTCCTGGACCTCCCTTGACTCCAGGTAGAGGTTGAGGCCGGCGTAGTACAGCCCGAGCCTGTCGTTCTGCTGGCCTTTGATCACCGCCGTGACGTCGCTGCCAATCTCGTCGAGCTCCTGCGCCATCTCCTCGAGCTGGTCTTGTATCGCCTTCAGCTGGAGGGCGTTCGCCGCCTCCAGGGGGTCGATGCCGCGGGCCTCGAGTTCCTTCTCGATTGGGAACTTGTCGCTGAACTGTCCCTTCTTGCCCCTGATCTGGGCGAACATGCGGCCCTTCTTGTCCACGTCGAACTTCAGGGCCTCCGAGTCGACAGCCTTGTGCACCTTGTCTGACATCACTACGACGTATCTCGTCTTCTTCGTCATGGCTTCGCCGGCGGCCTCGGCCTCCAGGGTGGCTTCTGCGAGTTGGCCGAGCGTCTCGTCGAGGCCGGCCTGCTTGGTCGCGAGTACCTTCGCGAAAACGAGGTCGTCTTCTTTTACGATTTCTGATATGTCGCCGAGATTGCTCTTGGCCAGTTCGTTCCAGTCGGTGTCGTCACTCGCCAAAGTCTCCCCCTGCCGTCGAGATGTCGCTAATTATTCTCCCCGCAAAGGCATTGGGACGGTTCATCTATACCGCCAACGGCATGAATACCTACAGCTCTAGCAACGTGAGGTGGCCAATGCGAGGCGTGACCATCTCTCTAAACCACCCTGAGCAGCGGCCTGCGCGGCTCCTCCTCCCTCGCCGGCCTCTCGGCCATCGCCTCGGCAACGACCCTGCCCGCGGCGAGCCTCGCGTCGGGGTCGGCGCTCGCGTAGACGTTGAGCGTCATCGCCGCGTTGGCGTGGCCCATGAGGGAGCTCACCGTCTTGACGTCGGTCCCCTTGGCCACGAGGTAGGTGGCGAAGGTGTGCCTCAGGTCGTGAAGGCCCACCCTCTTGCCGGTCGTGCCCCTGAGGTCGAGCGCCTTCGAGAGGGCGCCAAACTCCTTGGTGAGCCTGGTCGGGTTGTAGAAGGCGCCGCGGTCGTCCCCCAGGGCGTAGAGGTCTGGTGAGAAGTCGGAGCCCCGCGCGGCGCACGCCCAGCGGACGTCGGAGAGCCTGCGGGCGAGCCTCCCCGCCAGGTCGGGCTCCAGGGGCACGTCCCTCCTGCTCTTGGGCGTCTTCGGTCCCTTGAGGTAGGTCCTTCCGCCCACCTGGGTTATGGCCTGCCTCACCATGACGACGCCGCGCCCCAGGTCGACGTCGCGCCACCGGAGCCCGCAGATCTCCTCGCGCCTGAGCCCTGCGGAGAGCCCCAGCCTCACGGCCAGGGTGAGCTCCGTGTCCGCGGTGGCGTCGAGGGCGGCCAGGAGCCTCCTCCTCGTCGCGTCGTCGAGGGCGTTCGGCTCGCGATAGACGCGCTTGGGCGGCTTCACCTGCCGGGTGAAGGGGGTCCTAGACACCACCCCCATGTCCACCGCGTAGGCCATCGCCTGCTTGAGGAACCGGTGGGCGCGCGCCACGGTGTTGGGGCAGAGGCCGTCTGCGAGCAGGCCCTCCTGCATCGCGAGCACGTCTTGCGGGGTCAGCTCGTCGACCCGTTTCAGCGAGAGGTAGCGGCATATGTGGGCGGCCGTGTGGCGGTAGTTCGTGGCCGTGGTGGGCTCGATGCCGCCCCCGGCCTCCGAGCCCCTGATGTAGGCCTCGAGGAAGGCGGGCAGCAGGAGCGGCCCGCCGTCGTCGCCGACGGGCACGGCGAGCCTCGCGGCCGCGAGCCGCTCGAGCTCGGCGCGGACCCTCTCTCCCTCGGCCCTAGCCGCCCTCTTGGAGGTCGCCTCGAAGTTCCTCGAGTCCCTCCTCCACACGCCGCCCTCCTTGTAGCGCAGGCGCGCCTGCCACCTGCCGCCCCCGAGGTCCACGATCGTCATGCTGCTGTACTTCTCCATGCCCGGGCCCCTTCCTGCATCGCGGGTCGCGGGTTATCCATGGCCGGAGTGACCAAAAGAGTGACCAAGGAGTGACCAAACCCCGCGGGAACCATGCTACGGACGGAAAGCAGGGAAAGCCAATTTTGAGCCTCGTAGCGGGCGTTTTGCGATGCATGAAAAAAATTGGGACGGGGCGAAAGCGCCAGCAGGGCGCGCTGACACGGAAGAGGTCGCAAGTTCAAATCTTGCAACGCCCACCAAAACACCGAGGTAGACGGCTTGTCCGTCTGCCTCTTTTTGATTTCGCACCAAATCGTTTGGTGCGCGTGCACCATTTCGCA
>Ga0268360_1000572_pt1 | contig 56584 bp, 43 predicted proteins | sample BioMet11_FD_192465 | JGI IMG/M metagenome (GOLD analysis project Ga0268360, IMG submission 192465) | Sewage microbial communities from Oakland, California, United States - Biofuel 11 (Illumina Assembly) | ecosystem: Engineered > Wastewater > Sewage > Unclassified | place: USA: California... | reverse complement strand
CAAAGGCGGCGTTTAAGATCGATGTGCCCGAGTACTTCAACTTCGGGTACGACGTTGTCGATGCCTGGGCGAAAAAGGACCGCAACAAGCTCGCGATGATCTGGACAAACCAGCAGGGAGAGGAGAAGAAATTCAGTTTTCTCGATATGGCAAACCTCTCCAACCAGGCAGCAAACGTACTCTTAAAGTACGGGATCAACAAGGGCGACCGGGTACTTATCATGCTGCCCCGGATCCCCGAGTGGTGGATCTTTGTTGTCGGCCTTATCAAGCTCGGCGCGGTCTATTGCCCCTGCCCGACCATGCTTACCCCCCGGGATATCCAGTACCGGGTGAACCAGGGGGAGTTCAAGATGGTGATCACCAATCTTGAAAATACTTCGAAGATCGAGGAGATCTGCAACGAATGCCCCACGCTCACCTGCCGGTTTGTTGTGGACGGGGAACTCGAAGGCTGGGCGAGCTGGCCCTACGAACTGCTCTACCCTGCGCCGGTCTCCCACAAGTCCGTAAGCATCCCGGACGAGCAGCGGACCAAAAGCACCGATCCGATGCTTATCTATTTCACCTCCGGGACTGCCGCGGAGCCCAAGATGGTGCTCCACAACCACGCCCACCCGCTCGGCCAGATCGTTACCGCCCGGTTCTGGCAGGACCTTAAATCGAACGACCTGCACTTCACGGTCACCGATACCGGGTGGGCAAAGTGCGGATGGGGAAAGATCTTTGGCCAGTGGATCGAAGGCGCATGTCTCTTTGTCTACAACTTCCACGGGAAGTTCAATGCAACCGAGCTTTTGCCGCTCCTGGAAAAATACCAGGTCACGACCTTCTGCTGCCCGCCCACGATCTACCGGATGCTGATCCTCGCGGACCTAAAGAAATTCGATCTCACGTCTTTACGCCACTGCACGAGCGCCGGCGAGCCGCTCAACCCCGAGGTCATCCGGGTCTGGAAGGAAGGGACGGGACTGACCATCCGCGAAGGGTACGGCCAGAGCGAGACCTGCTGCTGTGTCGCATCGTTCCCCTGCCTCGAAGCACGCCCCGGTTCGATGGGCAAGCCGTCGCCCGGCTGGACCGTGGAACTCCACGATGAAGACGGGAAGCCGGTCGGTGTCCGGGAAGAAGGACGGATTGCAATCTCCGTTACGCCACCGCCACCGGGCCTGATCGTGGAGTACGTGGACAATCCCGAGGAGAACAAGAAATCGTTTGTGAACGGCTGGTACTATACCGGCGACAAGGCATACCGGGACGAGGACGGGTTCTTCTGGTTCATCGGCCGCGACGACGACGTGATCAAGTCGTCCGGTTACCGGATCGGGCCGTTCGAAGTCGAGAGCGCATTAATCGAGCACCCGGCCGTGCAGGAAGCGGCAGTGGTCGGGGCACCGGACCGGATCCGTGGACTGATCGTGAAGGCTTTTGTCGTGCTCAACAAGGGCTACACGCCATCGGATTCCCTGGTAAAGGAGATCAAGTCGTTTGTGAAACGCACTACGGCGCCGTACAAGTATCCGCGGGCGATCGAGTTTGTTACCGAACTCCCCAAGACCCACTCGGGAAAGATCCGCAGGGCCGAACTCCGCGAGCGCGAGCTGCGGAAGTACCGGGAACTCAAGTGAGACCGGGATCGGATCTGTAGAAATTATCTCCCCTTCCCCAAACAGTATTTGAGTGGGTGACCCCCCACTGAATAAAAATTTTTCAATTGTGCTTTCCGTACACGGTTTTGCTCCACGGGGCGAGCCCCGGCAAGAAAGCGAGCACCCGTGGTTCCCTCTCAAACAAAATTCAGGATGTCACTTACGGTTTTCTACAGAGCCCAGGGGTCGTTTCTTTTTTTTTAGCCGGGGTTTGGCCGGGACGTGAAAAACCACCGGCCTGGTTTTACTCATTTTTCATCCCCCACACAGGATTTCACGCCGGAGAGCCATCAAAATCCAAAAGGCATATTTAGCCGCGTTCCTGCGGACGATCTCATGGTTGCAAGGGTGATTGGATGTGGCCAAAAGAGCCCCTGTCCAAATGCGATTAGACCCTGTTATCTGGCATCGAAAGCAGGCGCATTTCGGCAAACGGAGCATGATTTAGAGGAATTTTCCATACGAAAACAATCCGGACGTTTTGCGGGGTCTTTCTAAATATGGATGGATCCGAAAACGGGAATCCGGGGCCGTATCGGGCGTATTTTTGCATGGGGGATCGTACCTCCCGGGGCCCGGATCGATAACGGTAGTACCGGATCCTTCGATCTGACCTGCCCTTTTCCGGGTCCGAAATGAACCCGGATTACTCTCGATATCTGTCAAACAGGCACTTATTCCGGTAAAACCAGCAGTTATTCGCGGCCCGAAGGGCATTTTCACGTCGGAGCAAAAAAGCAGCTAATAGCAGTGTTCATGGAGCCGGAATTTTTGGGAACGGGCCTGCGGACAGGGATCGTACAGAACGAAGATATGGGGCTTTTGGGGGTATCCCAACATATCCCGGTTCCCTACCTACGGATACTCTAATCTCCAGAAATTTTTTCACGTTCTCCCCCTGGCGAGACGGGTGTGGCCGTGCCACCCGTCGAGCGCGAGGGGGCAGGGGGGCAAGTGTTCGCTTTGCCACACCCAGAGAAGTAACTTTTTTTAAAAGGCGGCAATTCACCATTGAAAATTTTTACAGGGTAAAAATATCCCGGCCACCTATCTCTCAATCAGCCGGATATGCTCCACGGTCTTTCTCTCCAGTTCGCCCTCACCCTGCAGCCGCGAAACATCCGCGATTGCTTCGAGAACATGGACGGACTCTTCCAGAAACGAGAGGATATCAGCCGGGAATATCACGATCCCGTACTCGTCCGAAAGATAAGCAGCGATCTGGCGGTGGTCGAGGCCGTTCTCGCGCAGCTCGATCACTTTTTTGGCAAACTTCTTCTCGGGGCAGCCGCACAAGGGAGAGTTCTTGCACTTGCACCGCAGGAAATCATCGAAGAACCGGAGGAGCTGGTCGCGGATGGCAAAATCGAGTGCATCAAAATTAAAACGGGAGGTGATGGTTTCGAGCATCACCGGGGAAAAGGCGAACTCGGGGACCCGGTAGCCGCAAAGACGTTCGATCTTTTTTGCGTGGCGGAACCGGGCCCGGTCGGCGATCAATCGTCTTCTCCGGTCGACTCGTCAAAGTTCTTTAACGAGCCCATCGCCTCGAACATCCGCTCGCACTCGATGAGCCATTCGTCAAAGAGGGTCGGGTTTTCGAGATCGTCTTTCACGTACTTCCCGCAGCACGCAGCCCCGTCGATCACGGCAGCGCCGATATTTGCGGCAGTCTCAAGCGCACCTTCCATATCCTTCTCGATCTGCCCCTTTCCCTTCTTCACGAGCGTCTTGATGTCCTTGTCAAATTCGCCGTTAAGGTACTTGCGGCAGGATGCAAAGAGGACGAGTTTGGGGAGCTGCAGGAGCTCGACGATCTCTTCGAGATCGCCCGCAGGTGCGGCGGCCATCACGATCGCTTCGACCTGTGCCATCTTGTCGATCGATTCCTCTTTTGAGAAACGCTTGTTCTGGTAGAGTTTCACGATCTTGAGCACCGCAAGCGTGATATCCACCGAGAAACTGTCAAGCACCCGGAATCCTTCGGGCATCTCGTCGCTTTTCGGGTCTACCTCGAAACTTGCTTCGCTTAAGGATTTTAACCAGTTGTCCCAGCGTTCCTGGTTATAGAAGATATAGAAGAGTTTCAACGGCTCTTCTTCAACCTTTTTGCTCGCCTTTTTCGCCATTTCATTACACTATTCTCTCTCCTGATTAAAGGATTTCGTTATTGAGAGGAAGACGGGGCTGTTTTTTCCACACCAAGAGAACCGGACCGGCACCGCAAGGCCCGTCTGTCGCATCCTTAAATCTCACCAGCGACAAAAAATATGCATGAAACTGTTGTTTATCCCTCTTCTCGTAGTGTTATGTGTCGTATGTGCGGGCTGCACCGCATCGGAAACATCCCATCCTGCCGCTGCAGAGGTCTCTACAAACCTTACCGGTTCCTGGGTCGGCTCACTGCAGGGCTACTCCGAGGGTACCGGCTATTATGACAGCAACAACACCCTTACCCTGCAGGTTACCGGGCAGCAGGGCCGGATCTTCAACGGAACCATGTCAATCGTGGAGGCAGACGGCAGTACCACGACCCGGTCTATCGCCGGCGTAATTGGCAGCGACAAAAAGAGTTTTACGGTCGTGCAGTCCGATACCGGCTATGACTTTGGCACCATCGTCTCCGATAACGAGATCGAGCTCGTATACGTGACCGACAAAGACCCGGCAACGGTTGTGATCGATTCGTTCAAACGGAGCTCTTAAAAGCGCCCGGAGATTCCGGTGAAACACCGCCAACGGTTATCATCGTTGACAAAGAAAGTATCCGGGTACATCCATGACAGCAGGAAAAACAGGTAAAGAAACCGTCGTGATGGTACGGTACGGGGAGCTCTTCTTAAAGAGCGACCCGGTAAAATACCATTTCATCGGCCTGCTGTTGAGGAACATCCGGCAGGCGCTCGAAGCCGCCGGCATTGACTCGCGCTTCGAGAGCCCCCGGGGCAGGATCTTTATTTTCACGGACAGGGCCGAAGAGACCGCACGGATCGTCTCGCGGGTCTTTGGGGTCGTGGACACGAACGTCTGCCAGCTCGTCGCCGCCGAACCGGACGCAGTCCGTGATGCTGCGCTTGCCCTTGCTAGAAAACACCTCCGCCCGCCCTGCACGTTCGCTGTCCGGGGGAAACGGCAGTACAAGACCGGCATGAACAGCCAGGAACTCGGCGAGTACGTGGGCTCGGCTATCTACGATGCGATCCCCGGCCTCACGGTCGATCTCACACATCCGGCATACGAAATCTTTGTCGAGATGCGCGAATGCGGGGGGATCGTGTACGACGAACGGTTCCCGGGGCAGGGCGGCCTTCCGTGGGGCTCGCAGGGAAAAGCGCTCGCTCTCCTCTCTTCCGGTATCGATTCACCGGTCGCTGCGTGGCTCGCGATGAAACGCGGCTGTGAGGTCGCCTTCGTGCACGTTGACGGTGGCCGCTGGGCGGGAAACGATGTAAAAGCAACGGCTATGGAAAACCTCTGCCGCCTCTCGCTCTGGTGCCCGCAGCAGCCCCTGCAGATGACAGTCGTACCGGCCGAAACGTTCTACGATGCCATGCAGATAAAGAAGATCCCGCCCCGGCTCCGCTGCGTTCTCTGCAAACGCTTCATGCTCCGGCTTACCGCCCGGCTCTGTGAGAAAGAGGGCGCACTGGCAATCATCACCGGGGAGAACCTCGGGCAGGTGGCGTCCCAGACGCTTGCAAACCTCGCGGCGATCTCGGATGCCACGACCATTCCGGTTCTGCGGCCGCTCGTCACATACGACAAATCGGAGACCGTGGACCTTGCCCGAAAGATCGGGACGTTTCTCGGGAAACAGGGCGACCTTGCCTGCCGTGCCGTGCCAAAGATGCCGGCAACCGCGGCAACCGCAGAGGCCGTGCGGGAAGCCGAGGAAAAGATGGATATCCCCGGGCTGCTCGATGCGGTGCTCGCTTCCGTTGAGTACGTGAGTGCGGAGAACGGGAAGGTTGTAAAAAAGGAGCAGTAAATACAGAATGACCTACAGGTTTTCTGCACTATACAATAACCGGCTCTCCGCAGAAATCCCATAAACTATATGCAGCCCCCCTTGCGCCATCCCAGCCCCCGAGGGGGCGGGGGCGCGAACGATTCCGTGGGTATTACCTGTACACGAAAACGATCCACAGGACAATTCAGGGATACAGGTAATACAGCATCATCGCAATAGGGGGATGCCCCAGCGGCGGGGGCGGAGGCTTGCTTGCCGGAGCCCCCAAGAGCGTTTTTAAGAGTTTTAGAATTCTGACAGGGCACAATGAATCTTCAAAAAATTACCCCTTTCCCCAATCCTAAAAAAAAGGTTCTCCCATCCACGTTTTGAGAGTTTTCCACCAATCCGTTATTCCAACAACTTCTCACAGTACGCAACAACCGTCTCCAGCGTCTTTGTCCGGGCGTACCACTTGTCATCGGACTCGATCACCGTCCACGGCGCATGCTTCGTGCTCGTCCGCGCAAACATCTCATCGATTGCCACGCCGTACTCTTCCCACTTCTCCCGGTTGCGCCAGTCCTCGTCCGTGATCTTCCACTGTTTTAAAGGGTCGGTTTCGCGCTGGCGGAACCGCTTGAGCTGTTCCTCGGGGCTGACTTCGAGCCAGAATTTTAACAGGCCGCCGCCCCAGGCAATGAACTCCGCCTCCATCTCGTTTATCTCGGCATACGCCCGTTTCCATTCGGTCTTCGTGCAGTAGCCTTCGACCCGCTCGACCAGTACCCGCCCGTACCAGCTCCGGTCGTAGATCGTGGTGTGACCGGCTTCCGGGTAGTTCCGGATGAACCGCCAAAGATACTGGTGCTCCTTTTCGTAGTCGTTTGGAACCCCGACAGGCATCACGCTGTATCCCCGGGGGTTGAGGTCTGAGGTCAGACGCACGATCGTCCCGCCTTTTCCCGCCGCATCGCGGCCCTCAAAGACAACCGCGAGCGGGATCGAGCGCTTGTAGAGAAGGTACTGGAGCTCGCGGATCCGTTTCTGGGCAGCGGCGACACGGGCCTCGTACTCTTTTTTCCCGGCTGCATCGGGTGCCCCGGCCCTCCGCACAACCGGGACAATGGGCGGACAAAAGACTGGGCTAACCTCCTTTGGGTGCTGCCGCTCTTCAAGGATCTTTTTCTCGCCCGCCTCGATGGTCTTTACCACTGTTGTATAACAGGAAAGGAGCGTGTACTGCGGGTCGGTCGCCCCCACAATCGTCCACGGGGCGTACGGGGTACTGGTTTTTTTGAGGATCGTATCGATGACCGGGTAATATGCCTCGTACTCCTTGTGGAAGTCCCAGTCGCCCTTTGTTATCATCTATGAGACAAGCGGGTCGTTCTCCCGGGAAAGGAGCCGCTTTTTCTGCTCTTTTTTACTGATGTGAAGGAAGATCTTGATGATGATCGTCCCGTCATCGGCAAGCTGACGCTCGAACCGGTTGATGGAGAGGATGGCCCGGTCCATCCTGTCCTCCCAGCCGGGTCCTGCGATCTCCTCGGCAAGCGTTCGGCTGTACCAGCCCCGGGCAAAGATCCCGATCCTCCCTGCCGCCGGGATCCGGTTCCAGAACCGCCACATGAGCGGCCGCCTCTTCTCTTCCACGGATGGTGATCCCATCGAAAAGAGCGTGCAGCCCCGGGGGTCCAAAAACCGTATCAGTTCCTGGATCGACATCGTGATCCCGGAGGCGTTCCAGCCTTCGACAATGATAACAACGGGGATCTTTTCGTCCCGCAGCTGCCGCTGGAGTTCGCCGAGGCGCTCCTGCAGGGGGGCGGCCTTTTCTGCAAACGTTTTCTTGTCCACTTTTTTTGCGAGATTGCATTTTTTAAGCATGGCGGCGTTCCGGCCTCCCGGCAGTTTTTTATGGCATCCGATACTCTCGTTTGGTCGGCGCTTGTTGATAAAAATTGGTGCCGGGAACAATTCCGATGGGATCTCCGGTGGCGGCAAACACTGCGGGAGGATCGCAAACACTATCTGCACGGATAAAAAAAAGTTACCTTCCATGATTGCCCTGGAGCCGGGAAACCTGATACTGGCGGTCTTCCTTGCCCTGACGATCGGTCTTCCCGCCGGGTTCCTTGCGGCAGCGATCCGGTTTGTGCTTGAACAGGTCCCGCAAAAACCGGTCCGCTGGCTCGTCCCGGTCATTATCGCGGTTGCCGCTTTTGCGGTTTCACTCGTATTTTTCAGCCATCCCGAAACACCGGCATCGTACCAGCAGCACTGGCTGTACATGAAGATTACCGGATTTCTGGCATATGCCTCGTTCCTGCTCGTCTCCTTCCCGCTTTTTGAAAAATCGTATACGAAGAGATCGCAGTACGCCGCGATCCTCTTTGCCGGTATTGCAACCTTCTTTATCCTTGCCGTGCTTGGCATAATCGGCGGCGACCGGGTCTATGCGGGAGATGCCGGGCCGCAGATGATGATTAATACCATCATCACCGATACCGGGCTGCTCGTAGTCCCCGCCATTCTCTATGGCGCAATCGCGTTTCTTAAATCAGCACTGTATGGGGAACCGGATAAAAAATCCCCATGACAGACAGGGTATTTGCGGGACAGCACCGACAGGGAGGGGAAGCGGGGTTATGGCCCCGGTTTCACTTCTTTACCGGCAGCCCGTTCTCCTCTGCCACTGCGACAAATGCATCGGCAAGGTACCGGGCCTGCTTTTGTGTGATCCCGTAGGTGTTGAACTTCCAGACCCGGGTTGCGCCCGGAATGATCCCGAAGATCCCCTTATCGTTTAACGCAGAAGAGAAGTAGAACCCTTTCTGCTTGTGGGTCTCTGCAACTCTGTCAAACGATCCGAGAGTATCGACCCGGGTGAGCGTGTGCTTCCGCGGGTACTCGGAGAGGATCTTCGTCCCCTCGATCGAGAGCAGGGCTTCCATCACGACCCGGTTGTTTTCAAGCTCCTTATCGAAGTGTTTTACCCTTTCCTTTACGTGCGGGAACGAGGCCATCATCCCGACAAGCGTTGCGCCCATGAGCGTGCAGCCCATCATCTCGGGTTCCTTGACACCGAACCGGCGTTTTGTCACGTCGCCTTCGATCTGCGTTGTCCGGAATACTTCTTTTGCCCGTTCTGCCGTCACCGCGAGAACGCCGGACGGCGCCGGGGACGCCATGCTCTTGTGACCCGAGCCCACCACGAAATCGGCACCGAGCGCTTTCCCGTCCACCGGCATCGTCCCGACCGTATACGCTCCGTTGTAGAGGACCGGCACATCCGACTCGTGCGCAACTTTTGCAATCCCGGCAAAATCGTGCAGGTTCCCGTACTGGTAGTCCACGTGGTCGATGAGGGCAAGCACCGGTGCCCTTCCGAATTTCTTTTTTATCTCGTCGAGCTTTGCCGCTGCGGCTTCGGGCGTGATCTTATGGTCTGCATCGGCAGGGATCTCGCAGGGGACTCCGCCGGACTCTTCGACCGCTAAAAATTCGGTGTAGTGCGAAAGCGCGGTGAGGAGCACCGGGTCGCCGGGCTTCACGTACGTATGGGCTACCGCCTGGAACGCCCGCCGGGCCCCGGGCATCATCCGTGCCTCGTCCATGGAAAGCCACGCGGCAACGTCCTTGTGGAACTGGGCAATCGGCGGCTTTGCAATGCAGTCGAGGCGGTTGGGTTTCCGGCAGTTGTCGCAGACCGAGTAGCCGTCGCCGTACGCGATGATCGCTTTTATCGCATCGCCCGTGAGCTTCCCGCCGGCCTGGATCGGGTCGATGTTGATGGAGAGTTCGTTTACCTGCCTCGCATCGATCCCGTTCCCGCACTTCATTTGAGCATCTCCGCTTTGAGCGAACCCACCTGGCGCTCGAGGTTTTCGAGCAGGCGTGCCGCTTCTGCTTTCTGTTTATCGGATAATTCGTGTGTTGGTGCCGTCTCGCGCAGGATCATGCGGAGATCGACTAACAGATAGGTCGCGGAAAAGACCAGGTCGACTGCCCGTTTTGACATGGATAACACCTGACGGTTTTTACTTGTAATAATGCCCTCCCGTAAACATAAATACGCTCTTTTTCCGGCACAAAAAAAACGGTTCCGGACAGGACCGATTGTCCCGACTGGCTTTAACCAAAGAACGTTCCGCGGGAGATAAAGGTAAGGACGAGGATCAGCAGCACCAGGATCAGGAGCACCCAGAGGACCCGGCGGACAACCCGTTGTGCTGTCAGCTGGGCAAAGAATCCCCGGGGCCGGATCCGTAAGATGAGGACGGCGCCGATGCTCCCGGCAAGGAGACCGATAACATTCTGGAGGGTGAGCGTGAGCGCGGCAACGGCAGACGCGGGCACGAGATAGAGCGAGATCCCGAATACCACGGCCGGGGGGAGGAGAGCGGCGGCAACAGCAACACCGGCAACGCCTTCGGGAATCTTTTCCGAAAGAGCGAAGATCGTGGCAAACCCGAGCAGGAACGCCATGAGGATGTAGACCGGGTTTGCATCGAGCCGCGAACTGATCTCGGACGTGATGGTAAGCGGGATTGCAAAGGAGAGCAGAACCGTGGCCGCAAAGGAGATCGCGATCACCATGACAAGAAGGATGGACAGGATCTTTACGCAGTTAATGACGCTGCGGGTATTGCCGACCGCAGTGTTTACCGCAAATGCGTAGATGGGGCCGAGCAGCGGCGAGATCAGCATGGCGCCGATAACGATCCCCACGTTATTCAAAAACAGCCCGATCAGGGCCACTACCCCGGCGATCGCGGCAAGGATTATCTTGCTCGTGTCGAGATCGGTATGACGTTCCGCGGATTCGAGCAGATCTTCGATTACGGGCCGCTCCTCCGGCTTCTCTTTTGGTTTTTCTGCAAGCCGCTCCCTGATTTCGTCAAGGACCGGTGAGATCACGAAATCCGGGGACGAAACTTCGATGAGGCTCTCGTGTGCGGAAATGTCCGGCATCTCTTTTACTTTCGAGAGCACGCTGTCGAAGAGTTCGTCCGGGACAAAAAGGGTTGTGACGGTCGGGCCGGTCATGCAGGTGTCGGTGATGTTCGGGCAGGGATTGTCCTTTAGGTATTCGGCAAGTGCCTGTGCGGTCCTTTCGGTGCCCCGGATAACGATCTTTTTCACGCAGATTCCTTCGTACCGGGGAATGCTTTCCGGTACCAAAAAAAGGTTCCTTTTTTTCGTACAGGCAGGAAGAGACCGCCATCCCTAACCGCTTGCGATCTGTTCCCGGATCGTGATTTTTGGCACAAAACAAAGAAAACGGGGCAGTTTGCAGCAGCGATCGTGCGCGTTTCTGGAAAAAATTCTCCCCGAAACGCCCGCCCTGCTCATCAGTTTATAACTGTACACTGCGTAAAATACACATTATAGAGAAAAACCCGGGAGGGTATAGGATGGACTTTAAAAACAAAGTACTTATCATCGGTTACGGAGCGGTGTCCAAGTGCACGCTCCCCATCCTTGTTCGGCATGTCAATATACCGCTTGAGAACATCACGCTTGTCGATTTCAAAGATAAATCGCAGGATCTCAAAGCGTATACCAGCCGGGGCCTCCGGTTTTTAAAACGTCGGATAACCCCGGAAAATCTCGACGCCGTTCTCTCCGAGACGCTTTCCGATGGAGGCCTCTTGATCGATCTCGCCTGGAACATCGATGCCGGCGAGATCGTCCAGTGGTGCCATAACCACAATGTTTTGTACGTCAATACTTCGGTCGAGGCATGGGATCCGCTTGGCGAACGCTATACCGCAAGCCCGTACGAGAAATCCCTGTATTACCGGCAGATGAAACTCCGGGAGCTCACCAAAGACTGGAAGGGTTCTACTACCTGCGTGGTCGACCACGGGGCAAACCCGGGGCTTATCTCGCACATGACCAAGCAGGGCCTTGTCGATATCGCACACCGGATGATTGCCGACGATCTCGCAGCAGACCCGAAACGTTTCGAACAGCTCATAAAAGAGCAGCGCTTTGGCGAACTTGCCATGGAAGTCGGGATCAAGGTGATCCACTGTTCCGAGCGCGACACGCAGATCTCCCGGATGCCAAAGAAGGTGGACGAGTTTGTCGGCACCTGGTGCATCGAGGGCCTGCTCGAAGAGGGCACGGCACCGGCCGAGATCGGCTGGGGCACGCACGAAAAGGAACTCCCCGACCATGCGCAGGTGCCTCCTGAAGGTCCGAAGAATGCAATCATGCTGCCCCACATGGGGATCAACACCTGGGTCCGGTCCTTTGTGCCCTCGCAGGAGATCGTGGGCATGGTGATCCGGCACGGCGAGGCGTTCGGGATCTCCGACCGCTGGACGGTCTGGAAGGACGGGAAAGCCATCTACCGCCCGACTGTGAACTACGCGTACCTTCCCTGCGACGCAACGATCGCATCGCTCCACGAGCTGCGCGGCCGCAACTACGAGCTCCAGCCCAAGACCCGGATCATGACCGACCGCGAGATCTCAAGCGGCGCGGATATCCTGGGCGCGCTTTTGATGGGCCACCCGTACAAGTCCTGGTGGACGGGGAGCATCCTCTCGATAGATGAATCAAAGAAGCTCGCGCCGGGCCAGAACGCAACCACGATCCAGGTCGCGCTCGGCGTGGTCTCGGCCGTGATGTGGATGATCGAGCACCCGAAGATGGGCTTTTGCCTCCCCGACGACCTGCCCCACGAGTACGTGTTAAACATCGCAAAGCCGTACCTCGGCGAATTTTACTCGGGCCCCTCGGACTGGACGCCGCTTAAGGACCGGACGGTGTACTTCAAGGAGAACCCGGAAAACGACTACGACCGTGAGGATGTCTGGCAATTCAAAAACTTCTTATTTGTCAGATGAACCACTCTTGTACCAAATAGTGAATCCGAGGAAGTGACGTGACCACCACCACACCGTTGTGCGGAAACGATCGCCCGGCCCCGCAGAAGGACCGGGGAAGTCGTCAGTTTTTGGAAGCGCTTGCCCGTGAGCACGGGACACCTCTTTTTATTATCGATCATGCAAAGATCCGGGAAAATTACCGGGAATTCAAGAAATACCTGCCAAAGATCCAGGTCTATTTTGCGGTAAAGGCAAACTCGAACCCGGCAATTGTAAAGACGCTCTTTGACGAGGGGTCGAGTTTTGACGTGGCATCGATGCCCGAGTTCATGATCGTGTACGAGTTTATCAGGGACATGCCGGCAAAAGAGCGCCAGGACTTCATCTGGGACCGGATCATCTACGCGAACACGATAAAACCGATCGAGACCTTAGAGGAGCTCAACCAGTACAAGCCCCTTGTCACCTTCGACAACATCGAGGAGTTAAAAAAGATCCGGCTCCACGCCCCGCAGGCCGGCCTCGTGCTCCGGCTCCGGGTGCCAAACACCGGCTCCATGGTTGAGCTCTCGTCCAAGTTCGGTGCCGACCCGGGCGAGGCAGTAGACCTCATCAAGGCGGCCTTTGAGCTCGGCCTCGTGGTCGAGGGCCTTTCCTTCCACGTGGGCAGCCAGTGCACGAACTTCGAGAACTACGTGGGCGCTTTGGAGATCTCGGCAAATATTATCGAGGAGTGCGAGAACCGGCTCGGGCAAAAGATCAGAATACTCGATATCGGCGGGGGTTTCCCGGTCCGGTATAACCCGGACGTCCGCCCGCTTGTCGATCTTGCAGAAAAACTCAATTCCGAGATCGCCCGGCTCTTCCCGGCCGACATGCAGATCCTCGCGGAGCCCGGCCGGTTCCTTGTGGCAAATGCCTGCACGCTTGTCGCAAAGGTCGTGGGAAAAGCCCACCGCGACGGCAAGCCCTGCTACTACATCAACGACGGCGTGTACCACACCTACTCGGGGCAGGTCTTCGACCACTGTACCTACCCGGTGCTTTCCCTCACCAAAGAGGGCCCGGCCCGGATATCGGCGGTCTTTGGCCCGACCTGCGATGCGTTCGATACGATCACGCTCTCGGCCGAGCTCCCGGAACTGGAGATCGGCGACCTCGTGTATTCGGAAAATATCGGGGCGTACTCGATCGCATCTTCTACGTATTTCAACGGCTTTCCCCCCGCAAAAGTCGTGCATATCAACAGATAACTTTTTTTCGTGCCCGATTACGGCGGCATTTCGGTTCGCTTAAATCATCGGGCAACCCAATTTCCGGGCATGTGCTCCCTGCCGTTCCTGCGCACTGCATTTTCCATCAGATTACCAGCCGCATTCGTGCTCTTCCTTGTCCTGCTCGCAACCCTCCTTGCCCCGGCCGCTGCCGAAGCGGTCAACTGTTCGGGCTGCACGGTCTGGGACGACCCCTGCGCCCTCTTCGAGGCAGGAAACGAGACTGCGTACAACGAGGCGATGACCGCTTCGTTCGGATCGGTTGCGGGAAACATGACACCGGCCGCCGATTACCGGAACCTCTCGTGGACGGAGGCGTTTGTTTCGCTTAACCGGCTCATGAAAGAGCGGTACGCCTTTACCGAATGGCGTGGCGTTGACTTCGATGCGCTCAACCGGACATGGGAACCGGCTGTGGCAGCTGCGGAAAAATCGCAGGACAAGGCCGCGTACCTCCGGGCGCTCAAGGGCTACCTGTATGCGATCCCCGACGGGCACGCGAACCTGCTCCCCGATGCCGGGGACTTCGGGGCAAAGGACGCGGACATTGGCGGGGGGTTTGGGATCGCGCTCGTGCAGATCGATTCGGGCGACGTGATCGTCAGTTACGTGGCAAACGGGAGCGCAGCGGAGAAAGCCGGCATTGCTGCGGGCGACCGGGTGACCGCGTGGAACGGGCAGGAGATCCACGATGCCATCAATGCAACGCCCTACATCTGGGTCACAAAAAAGCCCTCAACGCTCGAAGGGATCCGGCTCCAGCAGACGCGCCTTGTGACCCGGGCACCGGTGGGAACCGCTGCAGCCGTGACGTTTACCGGCGGACCGGCATACGAGAGCCGGTCGGTAAACCTGACGGCGTACAATGATTCCTACGACAGTCTTGTCAGGAGCAGTTTCTTTGTGGGCAAGCAGATCAACGATATCGGTGCCGCCGATCCCTTGAACGGCATCACGCCGCAGATCGCGAACGCGACCGTGACCTCCCAGACGCTTCCCGGGGGCTATACGTACATCCGGATTCTCGGGGAATCGTACGATGCCTACCCGGCGTTTAAGGCAGCCATGCAGTCCGCGATTGCGAACAACTCCCCGGGCGTTATTCTCGATTTCCGCTGGAACGGCGGCGGCGAGGACAACCTTGCGGCCTGCGCCGCCGGCTGGTACCTGGAACAGCCGGCCTTTTTCGAGCACGCCACCATGTACGACCCCGGGACCGGGCAGACCGTGCCCGTAACCTCAACATGGTCAAATCCGCAGCCGGTCCGGTACGATGGCCCGGTCGCAATGATGGTCTCGCCGGATACGATCAGCTCCGGTGAGGCTGTGCCCATGATGCTCACCAAAACCGGCCGCGGTGCGGTCGTCTCCTTTTACGGATCGGACGGGGCGTTCGGGATAAACGGGCTCCAGGCGATCATGCCGCTCGATATCTACATCCTCTTCCCGGCGGGAGCCTCGCTTGACGAGAACTACCGGATCCAGCTCGACAGCAACACGTCCCTTACGGGCGGCGTTGCCCCGACCGTCCGGGTGCCGCTCGACCGGGACACGGTTGCCCGGGCAATGGCAGGCGAAGACGTGCAGCTTACGTATGCAACACAATGGCTTGCCGGCCAGCAGGGATTTAACGCATCCGCGGGATCGCTGGTGAACGCAACCGCTTCCGAGACACCGACGGCCGGGTTCCCGCCCTTTCTGGTTATGACAGCGCTCGGGCTTGCGGGGATAGCCGGGGTGCTGTGGCGCCGGAAATAAATTTTTATTCCAAAGGATCTTCTCTGTTTTTTCCTATGCGAACCCCCTTACGCCAGCCCTGCCCCCAAGGGGGCGGGGGCGTCTGCGATGCACTCGGTATTACCTGTAATCAAAAATAAGAGATCAAAGGCTCCTGGTACAGGTAATACATCATCATCGCTATATGGGGGATGCCCACGCTGGCAGAGGGCGAAGCCCCCAAGAGCGTTACTAAACCACTTGATCGGGTACTCAAAACTACAACATCTATGATTTGGTTAGTGTATCATCACCAAGGTCCATCATAATATCCCGAAGTGAGCGGACGCGACCGACCCCGATATCAGCAATTCCTTCCTCCATTGCCACGATCTCTTCCGGGGTTAAAACTTCGTCATCGTATGCAGATTCTGCCAAACGACGGGCCACATCCTCATAGACTCTTCCAGAGGGAGTTTCATGTCGTAGAGAAGTATTGTTGAATCGGTCCTCATACTTCACGGAGATCACTTGGAAAATATACGAGAGGAAATACATATATTTGCGGATAAGAAAAACATCTGCCTGCTAATTACAGGATATTGCTTCGTCCTTTTATGGCCGCTTGCCTCTGGCAGAAGATATTTATCACGTTACAGGGAATCTGAAGAACTAATGAAACCGGCTACCGGAAATACCGGCAGCAGGAAGCGTGCATTCCCATGTTTTTCTTTAAAGCCGGGCAGAAAAAATACCAGATCGGCGGGGTTTCGATCGGCGGACAGCCGGGCGAGGTCCCGACCGTTCTTGTCGGGAGCATCTTTTATTCCCGGCACAAGATCGTGAGCGACGAGCGGGCCGGGATCTTCGATAAGGATGCGGCCGATGCTTTGATCAAACAGCAGGCCGAACTCTCGGACAAGACCGGCAATCCCGCACTCCTCGATATCGTGGGATCTACCCCGGAGGCAATAAAAAAATACATCGACTTTGTCGCGGGCGCAAGCGAGAAGCCTTTTTTGATCGATTCGCCCGGGGTCGACGTGAAGATTGCGGCAGTCGAATACGCAAAAGAGGCGGGCCTCAAAGACCGGATCATCTACAACTCGGTCTCGATCGAGACCAAGGACGCGGAGTACGAGGCGCTAAAAGAAAACGGGACAAAATCCGTGATCCTCCTGGCATACACGAAAAAGATCACGAGCAGCACCGACCGGGTTGCGGTTGTTGAGAACCTCGCGCCAAAACTTGAGAGCCTCGGGGTCACAAATGTCCTCATCGATACGTTTGTCATGGATGTCCCGAGCCTCACCCCATCGGCAAAAGCGGCGCTGGAGATAAAAAACCGGTTCGGGTACCCTACCGGCTGTGCGGCCCACAATGCGATCTCGACCTGGTCGGGGGTCAAAAACCTTCTCGGGAAAGAGGCGGTGCGATCCGCGGACGTTGTCGCAAACCTGATGCCGGTGATTCTCGGCTCGGACTTCCTGCTCTATGGCCCGGTCGAGGACTCTGCGTACGTGTTCCCCGCAGCCTTTACCATCGACACCTCGTACCGCTACGCGTACCGGATGAAGGAATACGTTACGCTCTAGGCCGGGGAACTTCATGGCTGATACGGTCACGCTTACGTTCGAGCCCGACGGGAAGACCGTCACGGACGAGCCAAAATCGATCCTTGAAATTGCACAAGAAGCCGGCATTGCGCTGCGGGGCGAGTGCGGAGGTAAGGGAGTCTGCGGGAAGTGCCGGGTGCAGATCACAAAATCCTACGGCACCATCTCGCCCGTCACGGAAAAGGAAGAGAAACTCCTGACCGCAGCGGAAATATCCGGAGGCATGCGGCTTGCCTGCCAGGCCCGGGTGCTTGCCGGGAAAGCGACCGTCTTTGTCCCTCCCGAAAGCCGGAACGAGGCCCGGGAGATCTCGGGGACTGCCCTTGAGGGCCATACCGCTCTCGAACCGGCGGTGACAAAAGTCCGGTGCAGCCTGCCGCGGCCAACGCTTGAGGATACCACGCCCGACCTCGAACGGCTCGCAGCAGCGCTCGGACGCGACCTCTCAAAAATCCCGCTCGCTGTTCTTTCCACGCTCCCCGCAATCCTCCGGGCCGGCGACTGGACGGTGACCGCTGCATTCCGGGACAACGAGCTGGTCGCGGTCGAGGCGGGCGATACGACCACGGAGATGTACGGCCTTGCCATCGATGTCGGATCATCGAAGATCATCTGCCACCTGGTCGACCTCGCGACCGGCAAGACCGTTGCACAGGAGCACGCCGAGAACCCGCAGGTGATGTACGGCGAAGACATTGTCTCGCGGATCACGTTTGCGGCAAAAGCGCCGGAGAACACCGGCATCCTCCGGTCGCTCGTAATCGGCACGGTCAATACTCTTCTCGCCCGTATGTGCGAGAGCACCGGCATTCCTGCGCACCGGATCTACGAGTGTGTCTTTGACGGGAACACCGTGATGCACCACCTGTTTCTCGGCATCGATACGAAATACATCGGGATTGCGCCGTTTCTCCCGGCCGTTAAAACACCGGTCAGCGTTCCCGCCCGGGACCTCGGGCTTCTCATCTGCCCCGAGGGAAAGGTCACGAGCCTTCCGATCATTGCCGGTTACGTGGGCTCGGACGCGGTCGCAGACCTCATGCTCACCCGGATCTACGAGCGAAACGAGTGCAGCCTTGTGATCGATATCGGGACAAACTCGGAGCTGATGCTCGGGAACTCGGAGAGGATCGTGGTCTGCTCTGCTCCCTCCGGCCCCTCATTTGAAGGAGCGCAGATCAGCTCCGGCATGAAAGCGGTGGGCGGGGCAATCGAGACGTTTGCAATCCAAAACGGAGAGATCTCGTACACCACGATCGGAGGAAAAAAGCCTAAGGGGATCTGCGGGAGCGGGATTATCGATCTTGTGGCCGAGCTCTACTCGGCCGGGATCATAACAAAGAACGGCAAGTTTACCGATCTCTCCCATCCCCGGATCAAAACGGCGGACGGAGCGGTGCCGGTCTTTATTGTGGCGCCGGGCAGCGAGACTGAATCCGGCCGGGACATCACGGTCACGGAAAAGGACATCAATGAATTTTTGCTGGCCAAAGGCTCGCTCCGGGCGGGCTGGACGATCCTTGCGGAGAAGTACGGGATCGATCCGAAAAATCTCGACCGGGTATTCCTTGCCGGTTCCTTTGGCACGCACATCAATATCGAAAACGCGATGGCGCTCGAACTTCTCCCACAGGTGCCAAAAGACCGGGTCGTGCTTGCCGGGGAGACTGCGGTCGGCGGTTCGAAGATGGCGCTTTTATCGGTCCGCGAACGCGGGGCTATTGTTGACGTGCTGAAACGGGTGCAGTACGTGGAGCTCTCGGTGGAGAAGTCGTTTAACCGGGAGTACCTGAAATCGATCCCGATCTATCATATGATTGCCGGGCGGCAGTGAGGGAAAAAATCTTTTTGAAAATTTTAAAACGGGTCACAGACGCTCTTCGTGGTCTGACCCCCTCTGCCAGTGTGGGTATCCCCCGCTTAGCGATGATGGTGTATTACCTGTAACCGGGTTTGTGAACAAATCTGTATCCCGGTAATGCAGTGGCATCGCAAACGCCCCCGCCCCCCTTGGGGGACAGGGCTGGCGTGAAGGGGGACGGGATATTTTGTTAGAGTAAACACAAACATCGCCGCTTTCCTTCACTTCATTCTCACCAAAAATGCCCCGGTACGAAACCTATTATAACCCCCGGTCATAGTATTGCATTGTTAAAACCCACATTCTTACGGGGTGTACCATGACAGACGTACGAGAAACTTTTGTTAACGCTCTTGTCGATCTCGATGAGACAACCTGTATCGACCTCCTTAAAACACGGATCGCGGCAAAGGAAGACCCGATGCTGATTCTCGAAGATATCCGCAAGGCCACCGATATCGTGGGCAAGCGTTTCGAGGAGGGCCGGTACTTTGTCTCCGACCTCATGATGGCCGGCGAGATCCTCTCACAGTCCATGGCTCTCTTAAAACCGGTCTTTGGCGAGCACAAAGTTGCCAGCCGGGGCACGATCCTTGTGGGGACGGTCGAAGGGGATGTGCACGATATCGGCAAAAACATTGTCTCGGCGCTTCTCGAAGCCGACGGGTTCACGGTCGTGGATGTTGGCGTCGACCAGCCACCCGCGGTCTTTGTCAAGGCGATCCAGGAGAATCATCCGGTGGTCGTGAGCTTAAGCGGCCTTTTGACCGAAGCCATCGAATCGATGAAAAAGACGGTCGATGCGATAAAAGCAGCCGGCCTGCGCGACAAGGTAAAGATCATCATCGGCGGCGGCCGCTGCGATGAAGAAGCAAAGGAGCACACCGGTGCGGACGACTGGGCAGACGACGCGGCGATCGGCATCCGTAAGATCAAGGCCATGGCGGGGGCGTGAGTGCATATGGACGGCGCTGCAATCTACCGTGAAAAACTCGCCCGGCTGGAAACCGCGGTTGCCGGCAAAGAGCCCGACCGGGTCCCGATCACCGCGATGATGACCCTGTTCCACGCCCGGTATTCTGGGTATACCGCAAAGGACATCTTCTTTAATCCGGCAAAGAACCACGATGCTGCGATAAAAGTGGCAAAGGACTTCGACTTTGATTCCCTCACGGTCCTCACCGGCCTTGAGGGGACGAACATGTCCATGACATTTTTGAAAAATGCGCCGGGTCTTGTACCGGGCGCACGCTTCATGCAGGCTCCCTACCACACGGTTCTAAAGGACGTGTACACGAAGTGGCCGGGGGTCGAGCTCGAAGCCGATGCCCACCCGCAGTTTATAGGTAAAGAGATCATGAAGCCGGAGGAGTACGGGCAGTTCATCGCAAACCCGACCGAGTACTTCAACCGGGTCGCCCTGCCCCGAATGTGCACGGCGCTTGCCGATCCCGGCTCACCTGCGGCAAACGCAGCGATGCTTGCCTATGGCGCAGAGATCCAAAAAGCCGGCGCTGCGCAGGGTGCGCTGATCGCTGAGCTCGGGCAGATGGGCATCCCGACGTTTCCCACATCCTGGGGCTACGCACCGCTCGATGTGGTGAGTGATTTCCTGCGGGATATTAAAAATGTCGTGCTCGATATCTACCGCAGGCCGGAGCTCGTGAAGCAGGCGGCTGATGCGCTCGTGCCGATGCTCATTGAGTCGGCCCGGGTCACCGGGGCAGTCCCGCCCGAGGTGAAAAAGGCGCTGGGGACCAATGTCGTGGAGTGCTTCTTCCCGCTGCACTTAAACGAGTACCTCAACCCGAAACTCTACAACGAGTTCTACTGGCCATCCTTGAAAAAAGTCCTGAATGCGGCCATCGACATGGGCCAGACACCATACATCCTCTTTGAGGGCCGGCACGATGCGCATCTCGACACGCTGCTCGAACTGCCGAAAAAGAAGGTCATCGCAGTATTCGACAAGACCGATCCGCGGAAGGTCCGGGACGTACTCGGCGATCACGTGATCCTGGTCGCAGGCCCGCCGAATTCGCTCCTGATTGGCGGCACGCCGCAGAAGGTGGACGACTACATGAAGTCTTTATTGAACGATTGCAAAGAAGGCGGCATGATGATCTACCCGGGTGCGGACGGCGGTATCTCGGGCGATGCGAGGCCGGAGAATGTGAAGGCACTGATTGATGCGGTGAAGAAGTACGGGACGTACTAGATGAAGAGAAGATCCTGCACTTATCTTTTTTAAGTATATTAATAATTATAAAAATAATCATGAATAATTTAAGAGGTCTGAATGTTTGCTAGATTCTTTAAGAAAGATCAAGAAAAAAAAGATCAAGTCGTTTCAGAAATTACTTTTACCTTGGGACATCCTCTATCAAAAGGTATACCGTGGAACAAATTTTCAGAAGTTGAAATCCAAGGAATTCTCAAGATCCATTTTGAACGTTTAGGATTCAAAGTTGTTTGGCGCCATCTTGAAGATCCAGCGAACGAGAATGGTATTGATTTAGAATGTACACACATTCAAAATCATAAAAAAATTATCATTGCAGTTAAAAAGAAACCAAATAAACCTGATCTAGGACAACTTCTTCAATTATCTCAACATGATGCAGATTGTAGAGTATATCTTTATTTAAACGGAGCTGCCCAGAGTTTTCGCGAACAAATGGTGACGTTTAACTCAACTGTTGAATTTTGGGATGAAAAATTACTTGAAAGTATGTTGGATGAATCAGGTTTGACAATATGGTTAAAAATTGATAATTCTTTAGCGATTCAAGCGATTTCTTCTATAAATACAACTCTGTTTTCTTTAATAAAAAAACCGTTGAGAAATAAACTTCCCGCCGTAAACAAACTCGATTTTAGAATATTATGGGATTTGAAAGATAGAGCCGTAACTTTGAGTAAATGTGCAACTTTAATTCAATTAATGTTTGAAGATCCCGACAGATTTGGTAAGATGAATTATCAACAAATTCAAAATTTGCAAATTTGGTGTCTTGATTATTTGTATTTATACGCTGCAGGATCTCTTCAAAGGAGTTTTGACTCACTTCCAAGAGATTTTCAATTAATTTTCCCATATATCTACGAGCGAACGAAAGGTAGATCAAATTGGTTACTTCTTACATCCGTTCAACCAGAATTTACGCCAGGAAATATTATGCGACTTATTGAGCATAAATTTCAGGATAATTCTCCAGATGATGTACAAACAGCAGAATCTAAAACAGGATTATTAAATGAAACGAACTTATCAAAAAATTATTTTAATTATGCAACAAGAGAATTCCGCTGTCTTGGTTGTTGGGCAGATGGTCTTGAATATACAATAAATGATATCTTTGAAGAATTTCTTTCAGAAGTAAAATAATGAAAATTTCCACACATTTTAAATTAAATAATTGCTGCATAACTTCATTTATGACCCTCACCCGACCACTTTCTCCCGCTCTCACCTACACCCCCACCTCGTAAAACCACCCCGATCCACCCGACGACCCCCATAACCGCCTTCTTTTGTCCGATCCATGGGTCGCAAGGGTGTCTGGATGTTCCAAAAATTACCCCTGCCCAATAGCCAGGAAAGCCCATTATCTGACATCGAAAGCAAGCGTATTTCGACAAACGGGGCCTGATTTGGGGCGTTTTTCCATGCGAAACCAATCGGAGCCTTTTACGAGGTTTTTCTAAATGAGAATGGATCCGAAAACGGGAATTGGGGGCCGTATCGGGCGTATTTTTGCGTAGGAGATCGTACCTCCCGGGATCGGGTTGACAGTACCAACCCCGCAACAAATCTCGGAAATTATTAACGGGGGCATACCGATTGTATGCTAGAACTCTATATGTGCCGGAGGGTTTTTTTACATTCACCCCACGAGAAATCAGTTAATAAGCACCGAGTGCCAGAAGATCTTGAAACGATCTTCTGGCACAGACTCTTTTGATTAGCTTTAGTCTGGTTGCAGCGTTTTTGTCCAGATACATATGCACATTGCAAGTACTCTGCGTTTACCCATCTGCAACGTACGGTACTCTGGAATATGCAGCATATGCATGAGAACAGTACACCGCTCGTATCTGGACACTTTGTCCAGATTGTTGTCCAGATACATATGCACAATTGCAAGTACTCTGCGTTTACCCATCTGCAACGTACGGTACTCTGGAATATGCATGCATATGCATGAGAACAGTACACCGCTCGTATCTGGACACTTTGTCCAGATTGTTGTCCAGATACTATGCACAATTGCAAGTACTGCGTTTACCCATCTGCAACGTACGGTAAGTCTGTTGCATTCGGTTACTTGGGTACCAATACCTGGTATCGCATTGTGCGGCCGGCACCTATCCGGATGGCCAATCCTTTTTCAACAAATTTACTGAGATGACGCTGTGCTTTGCGGGGATCGAAATGCATCCGGCGTGCATACTCAGACTTTGTCGTTGCTTCTCGGGTAGTAAGAAATTGTAATCCCTCCCGCTCATCCCGGTTCAATGATTCAAGCAATTCTTCAGACAGTGATCGAAGCAGGCCATCACTACCCCGGTATAATATCAGGTCGAGGTAGGGATCATTAAACGAATATTTGGGAAGCGGCAGGTGAAGTTTTTCAGCCGTGGTTTTGAATGTATTCAATCCAAGTCCGCGCTCTTCTGCAAGGTTCATTTGTGCAAACACATAATGGATACGGGGATTACGACTTAACATCGGGGCTTCGAAGGACTGCATCTGCTCTAATGTGATCGGATAAGGGGGGCTGCCGGGACTCCTGATTGTGACGGCATTTTCAGTAACCATTATCTGGCATTTTGCCCCCTCGATTTCGTAATCCCGATGAACAAGAGCATTGACAACTGCTTCCCGGATTACCACATTGGGAAGCTCCGGATGCTCTTGCCGGATCATCCGGCTGCGATCAATAACATTGCGCAATTTGTTTTTAAGCCACTCTTCGACCTTACCGGGAATAAGGATCAGAGGAGAATTGAAATCCTCTGTTTCAATCTCTCCATCAGGATAGTAGATTGTTCCAAGAAGGCCCGCACGGGTGTATACATTCCTTGGTTGGTTTCCAAAAACCAGCATCCCGAAACCCGTTGGACAAAATACACCTTTGTTTTCCTTTAAAAAGCCAAGCTGTGCTAACCTGCGCCTGAACTGAACGGAGTGTATCTCATCATCAATCTTAGCATTTTGCCGGTATTGCTCTAACGCAGTATCGGAAAAATCCTGAATACTTGTATTTTCTATAACGGCATCAAGTTTTGAGGGGGAGGGCTGCTTTTTACCCCGTCCCCGTTTTGCCTCCACCGCTCTTTGCTCTGCCTGTGCAATGAAGTCCCTGTTCGATTCGCGGATCATTTCCTGGAGATCGCGATAGAACATACGCACGCTTATCCCATGTTCCCGAAGAAAGTTGATTCCCTGATGATCAACGGTAGGATCCGGGTCTTCAATCCCGACCCAGACCTCTTTAATTCGTGCATTCACTATCCGTTCAGAGCAGCTTACTTTTGTTCCGTGACGTGCGCCAGGGGCACAGGGTTCCAACGTTGTAAAAAGGATCGAATTATCTAACCGGTTATTCCGGTTCTTTCGTTCCAGTAAGGTGTACTCCGCATGATCTCCTTCACGTAATTCTCCCCGATATGCGGTCTCGACTGTTCCATCTGCTTTGTAGAGTACTACCCCAACCAAGGGAACGGCTTTACCATCCTCCCGAACTTCCTGTTTGGTCTCGTTCATTATGGAAATGGCTTGCTCCATTAATTTCCGCGGATCAAATTTTCTTTTGGAGGGCAACTGAAATCAACAACCTGAAGAGTACTAAAATGTCCCTGACCTTTAATCGGTCGTTGAAAAAGATTAATTTTGGCTAACATAATTCAATAGGTCTGATAAAGTCCACAACATTTTCAATCCGTCTTTAACAATCTCCTGCCACCCCGTATATCCCCTACACCTAACCTCTACCTCGGAGAATCACCCCCCTCCAACCAACCGCATTTACACGCCTTCTTTTAGCCGATCTCATGACTCCAAAGGACACAGGATGTGCCAAAAATAACCCCAGTCCAACGGCCAGGAAAGCCCGTTATCTGCCATCGAAATCGGGTGTATTTCGGCAAACCGAGCCTAATTTTTGGCCATTTTCCATGCGCAACCAATCCGGGCATAATACAGGGTTTTCCGGAAAGTAAAAGAATCCAAAAACAGGAATCCGGGCCCGTATCGGGTGTATTTTTGCGTAGGAGATCGTACCTCCCGGAACCCGGGCCTGGAGGGTAGGGGCGTGCAACCCTGATCTAAGACACCCTTTTCCGGGCCCGAATTGAACCCGGATCTCCCTGTTTTTCCGGCCGGGAGGCAATAATTCCTCAAACCAGGGGACTAATTCGGTACCGGACGGGTCGTTTTCCGTCGTAAAAAGTGGGGGAACAAATAGCAGCGTTTGGATGGCCGATCTTTTTTAAAAAGGGCATAGGGACGCGGATCGTACAGAATGAAGATACGGGGCTTTCAGGGGCAGCCCGGCATATCCCCACCTTGCCCCTCCGACTTACCCTTTTCCGGACCCGAATTGAACCCGGATTACCCCCGGCACCTGCCAGACACGCACTCATTCATGCAAAACACGCACGAATTCGGGGGAAAAATGGTATTTTTACGCCGGACAGGAAACGCAGCTAATAGCAGCGTTCTATTGGCCGATATTTTCGGGCATGGCCTCTCCTGCACATCCTGCACTTCCGGGAATGAAAAGAAGGCCTGTTTTGGGGATCGGCTACCGGGTGTCCTGGATCGCACTGTGCGGATCGTTCGGGACAGACGCACCGGTTTTTTCGGGATTGGCCGGGGTATCGTACAGAACGGCAATGACGACCCCGCAGAGGATCAGGATTGTTCCGATATACCCGGTTACCGGCAGTACCTCGTGCAGCACGAAAAACCCAAAGACCGCGGCAAACACGGACTCAAGCGAGAAGATGAGGCCGGTCCGCTCGGGCGTAGTATATTTCTGCACGATTGTCTGGGCCACGTAACCGACAGCGCTGCAGAGCACGGCAAGTTCCAGGATAACCATCCAGTCCAGCCCGGTTGCCGGAAGGACCGGCGACTCGAAAAGAAACGTAAACACCATGCCGAACAGGCCGGCAAACCCGAGCTGGAGGATTGACAGGGGGATGGCCGGCTCGGTCTTCACGTACCGGGCGGTAAGGATGATCTGGCATGCGCAGAAAAACGCCCCGACAAGGCAGAGCAGGGCGCCAAGGTCGAGGACAAATGTCGTGCCGGCAGTGAGCAGGAAGATCCCGGCAAGGGCAAGGACGATCCCGAGAATGACCGGGGGCCTGGGGATCCGGGAACAGAAAATTGCCTCGATGATGGGGACGATGACAACCGTTGTCCCGATCAAAAATCCCGCGCCGGTCGTGGACTCGTCGTTGAGCCCGGAGAGCAGGAACGCGAACCCGCAAAAGACCATAAACCCGAGCACCGCGGCGCACCAGACCGTACGGAAGCGGATGCCGGGAAATACATCCCGGAAGACCAGCGCCGCGACAAGAAATGCAATGCCGAACCTGAGCGCGATAAGGTTGAAAGGCGCGAACGTCTCCATCCCCTGTTTCATGAACAGGTACGACGATCCCCACAAAAATACGGTGAAGACAAGGAGCAGTTCGGCGGTCAGCTGTTTCATGGGTATCGGAGGATTTTCATTTATGTGCAGGCGACAGGGAAAATAATGGTTGATCTTCTATCTGTTATCCGCGATCGGGCAAAAACACGCCGATAAGTGAAAATATTTTTTCCATGAACGCTGGCAGGGATCACCGGCAGGCAGACACGGGACACCACGGGGCGGTTTCGTCCCGGCTTTTCCCATCACTGGCTCCTGCACACCACCAGTCGGGGAATGAAAAAATGGTTGGGGTATCGATCCCCCGAGACACCGGTCCCGCCCGGGTTACCGGGACGTTAGTACGCCCGATCCATCCGGTAGCCGGCTTCTGTCACCGCACCTTCAATTCCCCCGGCATGCTCTTTTCCCCGGGTCTCAAGCTCGATCTCCACCCGGGCCATCATCACCGGGACATCGCCCTCGCCCTGTGCATGGTGGATGGAGACGATATTACCGCCCTGCTCTGCAATGATGGAAATGAGCCCGGCAAGTGCCCCGGGCCGGTCATCGAGTAAAACGGAAAACCGGAGGATCCGCCCCTGCCGGGCCATGGCCTGCCGGACGATCCGGAAGAGCTGGGGAGAATCGACATTGCCGCCGCTTACCACGGGAACGACCGTGCTCCCCGACGGGATCTTCACCCTGCCGGAAAGGAGCGCCGCAAGCGGGGCGGCCCCGGCGCCTTCGGCAACGATGTGCTTTCGTTCGAGCAAAAGGAGCATGGCATCGGCAATCTCCTCCTCCGAAACGAGCACGACATCATCGATGAGTTCCTTTAGGACGGGAAATGTCAGGGCGCCGGTCTCTGCCACCCGGATCCCGTCGGCAATGGTCGGCTGCGCCCCGACCCGCACGGGCGATCCTGCGGCAACCGAGGCGGAAAGCGACGGGCACGCAGCGGCCTGCACCCCGATGATACGGATACCGGGTTTGATCGCCTTTGCTGCGGTTGCAATCCCGGCGGCAAGCCCGCCGCCTCCCACCGGCACGATGATGATACCGGCAGCCGGGAGATCGTCTAAGATCTCGGTGCCGATGGTGCCCTGCCCGGCAATAATATCCTCATCATCGTATGGGTGAATAAAGAGCCGGCCTTCCTGCGCCAGCGCCTCTGCCCGCACGATGCTCTCCTCAAGCGACGAGCCTTCGAGAAGGATCTCCGCACCGTAGGCACGGGTTGCTTCCTGTTTTGCGAGAGACGCCCAGACCGGCATCACGATCGTTGCCCGGACCCCGACGGAATGGGCAGCCACTGCCACTCCCTGTGCATGGTTGCCGGCAGATGCGGCTACCACCCCATGCTCCCGGGCGGCTGCGGTATTGACGAGGATCTTGTTTGTTGCGCCCCGGACCTTGAAGGACCCGGCCTTCTGGAGCGACTCCAGCTTGAAATAAACCCGTGCTCCCGTCCGTGCAGAGAGGGACGGGGAAAATACGAGCGGCGTGCGGATGACATGCCCGAAAATCCTCTTTTCCGCTGCCCGGATATCTGCAAGGGAGACCATGAAGGAAGAACCGCTCTGCGGGCATATGATGATTGCGGCGGAGCGGGCGGATGTAACAGCTGTTTTTGAGGATCGTTTCAGGATCTCATCGTCCCTCTCCCAAAAGGGACGCCGGATCCATTCCAGAAAAAAGGAGAGATTGTTCCAGGCCAATCAGGAACATCAGTCATATTTCCGGAACAGGGCCGGGTTCTGCCTGCGGATCCACCAGCGCCGAAGAATAAATGCACTCCCGGCAATCACGAGCATGATGCAGACAATTCCTGCAATGGTCCATGCAGAAATGCCGGCCGGGGCTTTCGGAACGGAAGGAATTTCGGTTGTTGCAACAGTTACCGGGGCCGTGGTCGCTGCCTGCCGGACGGCAGAAGTCTCCTGCAGCGCAGCAGATCCGGTCGTTTCTGCCGGGACTGTCGGGGTCGTACCGGAAGCAGACGATGATGTGACCTCAGGTGTATGCGTTGCTGACGGTTCCGTAGACTCAACGACAACGGCAAAGTACGAAAAGCCCGGCGTTGTTGCCTGGTAGGTACAGGTGTCCCCGTTTAAACCTGACTGCGTTGTCGGCAGGGCAGTCCATTGCGTGTCGTGGTTCCGCATCAGGACAACGTTTGCCGGATCGTAATCATGGTCGAGAAGCCACTGCCGGCTTACCGAGAAGGTGATGACGCCGCTGCTGACAGCGTTCTGGTTGACGCCCACCGGTTCTATCCGGAAATACCCGACAACGGTCTGACCCGGCGGTGAACCACCGTTCGCGACCGGCAGGCCGGTTACATCAACGGTTCCCGGGCTCTGTGAGAAGGTGATCTGTACCGTGTCCAGCGCAACCGGCGCGGTTGTTCCGGGATTCTGGTTAAAGGAAAAGGTTGCCGGCTGCCCTGCAACAATACCGGAGACGGTTGCGGCTGTCGAACCGCCGACTCCGGGACCACCGGTGCCGCCATCGCTGTTCCCGGACGGTGCGGCCGGTGCCGTGGTATATGCCTTTAGGCAGATATTGCTGTTGTTAACACCCCACCCGGTAACAACCGTCTTCCAGTCAACCCACCCGCTGCTGCCAAGGACGTACGACTGGCCGGCAGACGAGACAATGCCGCTGGTATAGTTGGCACGATTTATTTCCGCCGGGATATAGTAATTGTATGTCGGGTTTGTTACCGTAACCACAACCGAGAACCGGTCCCCGTCAGTTACCGGGACCCGCATCCCGTCCGGGATATCTACGGTATTGTATCCCATGTACGGGAGGGTTGTATCGAACTCTGCAACGGGGGTATTGCCTGCCGGCCCGGAGGGCGGGTTTTTGTACACGGAAATGGTACAGGGCACATTCACATCGGTGGTATAAAATCCGACCGCAGAAACCGTGCCCGGCGTTGTTGCAGTAAACACGCTGGCAAACGATCCCGTCTTGTTGGTATTATAGGAATAATCGGTAACCTCCCCCAGCCGGTCGTAGGAATAGATCGCATTGTAATCGGAGGTATCTTCGCCGAATATCACGGCACTGTCGTAATACGATTCTGTCCGGGAGTCCAGGGCGGAAGCAAAATACTTGTCATAATACGACACGTAGAAGTAGCCGCCGTCGCCCCAGCCGGTTCCCCAGCTGTTTTTTACAATCCATGCACCGGGCCCGGCCGGGGTATCGGTGAAATTTCCTGCAGCATAGGTGTCGTCCCACCCGACAATGGTGACGAAATGTCCTCCACCCTGCGCGGGATTTGATACAGTCGCAGGTTCGTAGTACGACGCATAGGTGTCATTGTAAAATGAATCGTCCCAGAAAAATCCCGTGGCCGCTGCTCCCCACGTGGCCAGTGCATATTTCATATTTTCCGTATCGGTCCGGTCGGTGCGGATGGGAAAAATGACAACGTCCTGGACGTGTTTTACCGGGGGATACGTCCGTGACGATGTCCAGCACCCGGACGGGTAGGGATCCGTTGCTTCATCGACCGGCCCGTTCCATCGCGTCAGGTATGCCGCGGCCATCCACACCTGTCCCCCGCCAGCCGGGATGCGAAAATCAAACCCCGCCAGGTTAGCAAGATTTTTCTCGGAAAAATCCGGTGTCGGTGTGACGGGCATGAGCGTGGATTCAAGGGATGCAAGCGATGCAAATGCCCAGCACGCGCCAAAGTTGCCCTGGTTTTTGACCGGGCTTACTTTCCCGTAGTTCCGGAGATCGAATTTTGTTTCGTTCATTGCATCCGAGGGTATGCCGGAGCCGGTTGAATACGAGGATAACCGCGTTTCCGTACCGGATCCTGTCATGGGGATGTTACTGATTTCGGGACGCCATACCGGGGACGGTACCAGGCCCATGGAATGTTGCGGGGCTGTCGTTGCCGTTGTTGTTACCGCGTACGACGACCGCAGCAGTGTTTTTACCACCGGGTGGAGCCCGTCCACATAACTGACAAATGCAGGGTTGAACGGCGCCTGGCTGAGTGTGTCCAGCGTGGTTGTATTCGCGGTAACATTTTCGGTATCGTCACTGGAGAGTGCAAAGGCCGGAACGATGAGACAGATGCACAAAAGAATGAGCGCCACGCCGGGCATCAGGAATTTATGATCCGGGGTCGTTCCATAGATATCCTGCTTTTTTTTATCCATGTGTTTCATCGCGGATACTGTTTTTTTATGGAGATTCCCCGGGCCTGAACCCGGACCCGGGAAAAACCCGAAGGGAATTTCGTGTACTGGCGACAGGCTGAAAAGATCTTCTCACTGGGGATATTAGGAGGATAATCTTTACTTCCCTAAATTTTGCGCGATTTGTTTCCGGAACCTTGCCGGTTTTTCTCCCGCCTGTTTTACGTACTCCCTTGGGGATTTTGCGGGATGAACCGGAAAAGGATCCAAACCTTCGGGGGAATTATGTCCGACCGGAGAGTCTCTTCCTGCCTAAAGGGCTGCCAGCTCCCCGATCTCCTCCGGCCGGCAAAGAATCCTCCCCGGCCCGGCTTTTTCCAGCTCCGCCCGGCTCCCGTAGCCCCAGAGCACGCCCACGGAGGCAAGCCCGTTTGCCCGGGCCGCAAGGATATCCACGGAACGATCGCCAATCATCACCGCGGTTTTGTCGATTACACCGGAAGAGAGGAGCCTGCCGAGCTGGTCCGCCTTCCGGATCCCGACATCGCCCCCGCTGACAAAAGAAAAAAAATCCCGCAGGCCAAACATTTCGAGAATCTTTTCCGCAAAATCGGTACGCTTCGAAGTACAGATCCCCATCTCAGCACCGCGGTCAAAAAGCCCCGTTATCGTTTCAGAAATCCCGGGATACAGCGTGTTCTCCGCATAGCCGGCCCGGCCGTACCGCTCCCGGAACCGGGCGATCATCGCAGCAATGCGCTCGTCCGAGGTCTCGCCCGTGATCTCCCGAAACGTGCACTCGATGGGCGGGCCGATATAGTGCGATACCTCCTGCCCGGTGAGGGGCGCGTAGCCAAACGCCTCGAGGGAGTAGTTCATGCTGCGGCAGATACCGGTCACCGGGTCGCTGATAGTGCCGTCGAGATCGAAGACGAGGACGCGGCGGGTTTGCATGAAGTAGGGTTGGTGCTGTTCCCCAAAAGAGGTGATGTCCCGGATCGCAAGGGAAGGATCACGCGGATGTCCGACCCGGGGATACCGCCAATACTATCTGGGATACTGCCGGAACCTGCTAATAATACAAGGAGGCGGTGTTTGTGAAAATTACCCTGCGCGATTCCTGTAAAGAGACTGACTGGCCGATTGTTGTGGGGATCCTCAAAAGCGGCGGCATGTCGCACTATACGCCGGAAATCCATCGCAGGGCATTTGAGAACAGCCATGCAGCCATCTTTGCGTTTGACGGCAGCAGCCTTGTCGGGTTTGGACGGGTCATCTCTGACGGGACTTACCAGGCCGGACTCTATGATATCGCCGTTGCTCCTGAATACCAGGGACGGGGAATCGGTGCGGCCATAGTTAAGGCGCTGCTCGGAAAAGTCAAAAACTGTAACGTAATTCTCTATGCCTCGCCCGGGAAAGAGAAGTTCTACGAAAAGACGGGGTTCCGGAGAATGAAAACCGGGATGGCGCTGTTCCTTGACCCGAAGAAAATGGCAGAAAGCGGATTCACAGAATAGCATCTGCCGCAGGACAAGGAACCGCCCGGATACAATCCCCACCCCTTAAATCCCCGTCCCGCCAACACCACTAGCACGGAACACCCCCATGGCAGATTCATTCCTCTCCCTTTTCCTTGCAATGATCCAGCTGATGTGCGTGATCGTTGTCGCCGCATACCTGCTGACCCGGAGCAAATTCTTCGTAAGCGTACTCGAAGGCCATCCCGCGATTAAGATCCAGATCTTTTTGATCGTCTTCTTTGGCGCCCTTTCCATCTACGGCACGATGGGCGGAGTCGAGATTATGGGCGCGGTCATCAACGTCCGCGACCTCGGCCCCATGGTCGGCGGGCTTGTGGGCGGCCCGGTGGTCGGGCTCGGCGCCGGGCTCATCGGTGCAGCCTACCGCGCTTCTCTTGGCGGGTTCACGGTCGTCCCCTGCGTTATCGCCACGGTCCTTGCCGGGCTTTTGGGCGGCATTATCTGGCTTGCGAACAGGAAAAAATTCGTCCCGATCCTCATTGCGGTTGCCTTTGCCGTGCTCATGGAAAGCCTGCACATGCTCTTAACGCTCATTATCGCGCAGCCGTTCTCCGCAGCCCTCGCCCTTGTCCAGACCATCTGGATCCCGATGGTGCTTGCAAACGCCATCGGTGTTCTGATCTTCGCGTTCATCATAAAAAACCTGGAAAACGAACGGAAAATGCAGGCAGAACGGGACACGCTCGTCCAGGAAGTTGCAAAGAAGAATACGGAGCTTGCGATTGCCGCAGAGATCCAGCAGAGCTTCCTCCCGAAAAACATCCCCAGAGTCGAGGGCTTTGATGTTGCCGGGAAAAGCGTGATGGCAAAGGAGGTCGGTGGGGACTTTTTCGATGTGATCCCGTTCGAGGTCGTCTCGCTCGGGAACAAGCGGATGGGCATTCTGATCGCCGATGTCTCCGGCAAGGGCGTGCCCGCGGCGCTCTTCATGGCCTTGTCCCGGATCATTGTCCGGGTCAGCGCAACCTGGCACCGCGACGAACCGGCGCAGGCAATCTACCAGGCAAACAACCTGATCGCAGCCGATGCAACGCAGGGGATGTTTGTCACGCTCTTTTATGGCATCCTCGACCACGACAAAAAGACGATCACCTGCGTGAACGCCGGGCACAACCCGCCCATCCTGTACCGTGCCGCTGACGGTTCGCGTGTCGAAATCGAGGGGATGGGCATGGCCCTTGGCGCAAAAGAGAACTCCCCCTACACATCCAAGGAATTCCCGCTTGCCGCCGGCGATGTGCTGGTCCTCTACACGGACGGGATTACCGAGGCCAATAACGAGCAGGGGGCAATGTACGGCGAGGACCGGCTCCGTGCGGTCATTACCTCTTCTGCCGGCCGTGCAGCAGGCGAGATCCTCGATGCGATTCTCGCGGACGTGAAGACCTTCAGCGGCAGCGCCCCGCAGTACGACGACATCACGCTCATGGTAATCAAGGTGGGATAAGGATCAACCATTTCGATATTCTCGTGCCGGCAAAGACCGAAGAGATCTCCCGGGTTGCAGACGATCTCGCGGAGGTCATGGCCGCACAGGAATTTTCTCCCGCTGCCATCCGGGAATTCTCTTGTGCGGTAAAGGAGTGCATGGAAAACGCGATCCGGTACGGGTACCGGGGGAGATCCGGGGAGATCGGTGTCCGCTGCACGGGAACGCCCGAGAAAGTTACCGTGGAAATTTCCGATACCGCTCCGCCGTATAACCCGCTACAGCCGGTCGGGAGAGCCGGAGAGCCGGGCATGGCATTTGTCCGGCTGGCAGCCGACATCGTGACCTGCCGGCACCAGAACCACCGCAACATCCTGACGCTGGTAAAGATCCACAGGGAGTAACAAAGACACATTTTTTCCCGGGGAAAGCCGGGCCGGCATCCTGAGCTGCCCCATGCCGAACGTTTATGAACTGTGACCCGTCATACTCTTTCGCATGACAACCCGCGAAAATTTACAGGCAGCCTTTGCCGGCGAATCGCAGGCAAACCGGAAGTACGCGGCATTTTCCATGCAGGCAAAAGAAGAGGGATACCCCATTATCTCGCGCCTCTTCTCCGCTGCTTCCCAGGCCGAGGCGATCCATGCACGGCGGCTCCTCGACCTGCTCGGCACGGCCGGTCCCACCAAAGATAACTTAAAAGAGAGCATAAAAGGCGAGACCTACGAGTACACGGAGATGTACCCGCCCTTCCTTGCCGGTGCTGTAGCGGAAAAGAACACGCCGGCGGTACAGATCTTTACGTATGCAGGAAAGGCTGAGGAAGTCCACGCCGCGCTCTATAAAGAAGCCCTTGATGCCGTCTCGGCCGGTCATGACCTTGACACCGGGAAAGTGTACGTCTGCCCGGTCTGCGGTTACATCGCGTTCGGGAAGCCGCCGTTCAAGTGCCCGATCTGCTCGGTCTTTGCAAAGCAGTTCCGGGAAGTTGTTCTGTAAAAAAATCTTTTTTTTGCCGACCGGACCAAAAAGAAAAATTATATCGAAATTTTCCGGAACAGGTACGCCCCGGCAACCGTCATTACCGCTGCAAACCCGGCGATCACCGCACCGCAGAGAAGCGGATTTATCTGGGAAACGCCGGTCAGGCCGTAGCGGATCCCCTCGACCCCGTACGTGAGCGGGTCGAGCATGGTGATCACCGTCATCCAGCCGGGCAGCGAGCTTATGGGGAAGAGCGCTCCCGAGAGCCCGAAGATGGGAAAGATGATAAAGTTCATGATCAGCTGGAAGCCGGTCATGTCCTCCATCCGTGAGGCGATCGCAATCCCGAACGCGGTAAAGGCGATCCCGATCACGACCATGAAGGCAAATGCAATTAGGAACCCTGCAAGGTTTGCGACCTTGAGGCCAAGCAGCACGGCAAAGACCATGAGGATGATCCCCTGGATCACGGCCGTTGTCGCCCCGCCCGCAGTCTGGCCGAGCATGATCTCCAGGCGGGTTACCGGCGCAACGAGCGTCTCTTTTAGAAACCCGAACTGCTTGTCCCAGATGATCTGCGTGCCGGCAAAGATCGAGGTGAAGAGCACGCTCATCGCGATCATGCCGGGCGCTAAAAAGAGGATATAGTCCTGCCCGAGCGAATTCGTGCTCACCACAGAGTTGAGGCCGAAACCCAGGAACAGGAGCAAAAAGAGCGGCATGGCAATGCTCCCTACAATCCTGCTCTTCGAGCGGATGTACCGCTTCATGCTCCGCAGCCAGATAGTGTATACGATCTCCATGATTAGTGCCTCATCATCCGAAAGTGCATCCGCATTGCGTCCTTGCCGTCGAGCTCTTCATCGCGGATCGATTTTCCCGTAAATGAGAGGAAGACGTCTTCGAGCGTGGGCTTATGGACCGAGATCGCATCGATCGGGATCTTCTCTTCGTTGAGCCGGGTCACGATCCCACTCAAATGCTGTTCTGCATGGTGCAGGCTGATGACCACTTCATCTCCCCGCGTCTCGACCCGGTTGATCCATGGGGCGGAGAGCGCCGGGGCGATCCGTGCCGCTTCGGAGGAACGGATGGTGACAAGGTCGCCGCCGAGCGAGTCCTTAAGCCGGTCGGGCGTGTCCAGAGCAATGATCTTCCCGTGGTCGATGATCGCGATCCGGTTGCAGAGCCGGTCGGCCTCGTCCATGTAGTGAGTGGTCAGAATGATCGTGATGTTTTTCTCTTTTGCCAGGTTGTCGATGTAGTTCCAGAGGTGGTTTCTGGTCTGCGGGTCAAGGCCGATCGTGGGCTCGTCAAGGAACAATACCTGCGGGTGGTGCAAAAGGCCGCGGGCGATTTCAAGGCGCCTGCGCATCCCGCCCGAGAAGGTCTTGACAATGTCGTCTTTCCGGTCGTAGAGCTCGACGAGTTTTAAGAGCTCCTCGGCACGGCGCTCGCGCTCCGCTGTGGGGATCCGGTAGAGCCGACCGTGGAAGTCCATGTTTTCCCACGCGGTGAGTTCCTCGTCAAGGCTCTGGTCCTGGAAGACGATCCCTATGGATTTTCGAACGCCGTCCTGGTCTTTTGTGATATCGACTCCCATGATCTCAGCCGAGCCCGAAGTCGGATCGAGCATGGTTGCAAGCATGGAGAGCGTTGTCGTCTTCCCGGCGCCGTTCGGGCCCAAAAGCCCGAAGATCTCACCCTGCTCGATCGTAAAACTGATCCGGTCCACTGCGGTAAGAGTACCGAAAGTTCTTGTCAGCTCGCTGACCTGCACTGCGGTCGTCATCTCATTTCACCTCGCGTAATTCGTCAAGGCAGCGCTGGAGGATTGCTGCTGCCTTTTGCTTTTTTTCCTTGGGCATTTCGTCAAGGACCATCTTAATCTCAAAGAACAGGTTCATCTCCGGGCGGAGGGTATCGCCAAAGATGGCGGCGATCACCTCGCGGTACTGCGCCATCTTTTTGTGGTGCTCGCTGCTGTGGGCGCGGATACGCCGGAGCGTCTCTTTGCCGACCGGTGTGAGCGTAAAAACGGCACGGGCCCGGGCGCCGGTTGTCTCTGAAACAGAGACGATCTGTCCTTCTTCTTCGAGCTGGTGGAGCAGGGGGTACAGCGTCCCCTTGCTTGGCACCCAGGCGCCTTCCGTGAGCTCCCCGAGTTCTTTTAGGATATCGTACCCGGATTTTTCTCCTTTGGAGAGCGAGTGGATCACGTACAGCGCAAGCAGGCTTCGTGCCCTCTCGTTTTTTTTGCAGGTAAATTGTAACAGGTGTGTCATGGTAATAGTACGGTTCCGAAATAGTTCTTTTTCGCAATAGTTCGATTTCGCACTATCCGGTTTTCCATAAAGCAATATAATTGTTTTCTTTTTGGCAGAGCGGCAGGACAGGGAACGGCAAATCCCAGGCCGGATCGATAAGACAGGAAGAAGTAATGATGGTCAGTACGCTAAATGCATTCGGTGATTACCCGAACACCGTAACAAAAACAGTACTAAAAAGAAAAACTATCCAAAAAAATCAGAGATCCGGAATAACCCGGAGCATCCGCACTTCCACCTCATCCCCTTCAGACCTGGCGGGCGATCCGGCTGTGCGATGGAGAACTGCGTCCGCCCTGACACACATCATCTGCCCGAATCCCCGTGGCACCGGTGCGATAACGGTGGTATCTCCCTTTTTTTCCACCGTTACCATCATGAAGACATCAAATCCTCCCATGGGAGGAACCGGCCGGGCCAGCACCCCCCGCACCAGCATATCCGGTGGAACCGGTACACCCCATTGGATAAGCAGCGGACGGACCAGTTCGTAAAACACAGTTAGTGACGATATAGACGGTCCGGGCATCCCGACCGCCGGTTTTCCCGCTACCCGGGCAAACGTTGCAGGTTTTCCCGGGCCCATCGCAACACCGTGAAAGAGAAGATCGCCGCACTCTTCGAGTGCATCGACCGTGAAATCCTTTGACCCGGCAGACGAACCGCCAAAGACAAGGACCATGTCGCATTCTCCTGTGGCTTTCCGGACAGCCTCTGCAATAGCAGCACGGTTGTCCGGAACAATTGGATACACAACCGGGATAATTCCGGCCTGCTTCAGGAATGCGGAAAATACGGTGGAGTTGCTATCGACAATCTGGCCGGGGACCGGTGTTGTATCCGGGGACACAATTTCGTCACCGGTCGCGATCAGGCCAACGGTCCACTTTTTCACTTCGACCTGGGAAATCCCGTACGTGAGCAGGGCACCGAGATCGAGCGGGGTGAGGATATGCCCGGACGCAAAAACGGGATCGCCTTTTTTGGCATCCGATCCCGGGGGAATGGTGTTCTGGAAGGGGGATACTGCCGCGTGGATCCGGTACCGGTTCTCCAAGACCGGTGTAACCTCTTCTATGGCGATAACCGCATCGTACCCTTCCGGCACCGGCATCCCTGTATTGACCCGGCAGGCTTCGACCTCGATAGGCGTGCTCTCCCCCGCGCCGCTTGTTTCGGTACTTTTTACGGCAATGCCATCCGGCCCGCCAAGACGGACGGGGGGACAGGTCCGGTCCGAGCGGACCGGTCCGGCAAGGACGCGGCCATCCGCTGCGGGAACCGGGACGGTCTCCCGGTTATCCGGGACCGGAAACGATGCGAGAACGATCTCCTGTGCCTTTACCAGAGGCATCAGGCGGGCTGGATTTACGAAACGCGGAATAAAAATCACCGTCAGACCGATCAGGTTTTGCCTGCACCTGCGATAAATGATACTTTTATGTCACAAAAAAAGTTAACACACACTGGTTATCCCGATAGGGGGCCGGATCCCCTCATGAGGATACAGGAAAACACCAAAATGGCAGCCATACGTTTTTTGCTCTCTGGCAGATCCACCTGAAGGATTTTTCAGTACTAGTGCCTGTACCTTATTTGATCCCGGATACAACGGGTTAGTGCAAAACGGGCCGGGCAAATTCCGGCGATCCTACACCCAACAGGAATTGTTATGATCCAGGTCTACTGTATCGGCCACCGCCAGCCCGACACGGACAGCATTGCAAGCGCAATCGGGTACGCGGATTTTAAGAACCGGTCCGAGCCGGGCAGGTATGTTGCCGCCCGCTGTGGCGAGCTCAACGCCGAGTCACGGTTCGCGCTCGAACGATTTGGCGCACATGAGCCGGTCCTTGTCGCATCGGTCGAGCCCCGGCTCTCGGATATCACCTACAAGCCGGTCTTTGCGCTCCCCGAAAACGTCCCGACCTACGATGTCGCGGCCCTCATGGCAAAGGAGGGCCTGCGTAACGTTGTCATTACCGATGCGGAAGGAAAACCCACCGGGATGATCGGCGAGCACGCGCTCGCAAATGCATACATCGAGACGCTCCATTTAGCCGAGCTCGCGGTGAACCCGGTGCCGGTCGAGACGCTCGCCCGGGTGCTCCAGGCAGAGGTCGTGGTCTCGGCCCACCCGGTGCTCGAAGGCCGGGTCTATATCGCCATCGATGCGCTGCACGTAACACTCGCAAAGATGACGGCAAAGGATATCGCGGTCGTGGGCGATAACGAGCCGGCCCAGCTCGCCCTTGTCTCGGCCGGGATTGCGGCCCTCATTATTGCGGAGGGCGCCCCGGTCGGCGAGCGGGTAAAGGCCGCCGCCCGGCAGCACGGGGTCTCAGTCCTCTCCACCGGCCTCGACGCGTTCGGGGTCGGGAAGATGATCAACCTCTCGCTCCCCGCAAAGGAGCGCATGGAAACAAGCGTTCCGATCCTCACCTGTTCGGCAACCATTGCAAAGGCCCGGCAGGTTGTTGCCGGCTCGAAGTTCCGGGCCGCGTGCGTGATCTCGCCCGAAGGAAAACTGCTCGGGATCCTGACAAGGACTACGCTCTTGGACGACGTGCGCCGGCAGGTCGTCCTCCTCGACCACAACGAGGCGTCGCAGGCGGTGCCGGGCATCGAAGAGGCCGACGTGATCGGGATCATCGACCACCACCGGCTCGGTGCGATCACGACCCTAAAGCCGATCCGGTTCGAAAACGAGCCGGTGGGTGCCACCTCAACCATCGTTGCCCGGATGTACATGGAGTCCGGCCTTGTCCCGTCAAAAGAAGTTGCGGGCGTGCTCCTCTGCGGCATCCTCTCCGACACGCTTGTGCTGCGGATGTCGACAACCACCCACCAGGATAAAAAAGCCGTGGCGTTCCTTGCAAAGATCGCGGGCGAAGACTATGAGAAGCTCGGCGTTGCCCTGCTCGAAGCAGGAATGGACCTTGCAGGTGTCCCGCTCGCAGAGCTTCTCAAGCGCGACACAAAAGACTTCGAGCTCTCGGGAAAGAAGGTGCTCATTGCGCAGGTGATGGTGCCGGCATTCTCGTGGAACCGGGAACGCAGCGCAGCAATCGATCAGGAGCTCGAAAAACTCCGGGCGGCAACGGGAAACGATCTCGCGTTTGCGCTCTTTACCAATGTTGTGGAAAACGCAAGCGACCTGTACGGTGCCGGGGATACAGGAATACTCTCCGCACTCTATGGCCCGGAGCTCCCGGCACGGCTTGACGGGGTCATGTCGCGGAAGAAGGACTTTTTGCCGGTGCTTGGCGAGAGACTTAAGAAAATGGGACGGGCGTAAAAAACAGGCCGGCTCGTTGGGTATCCCACAAATCCCTTCTCTTAAAATCTGACCGTCACCATGACGGAGACCAGCGGTTACTCTTTTGCAGGGAACCGGTACGCACCGGCAGGTACCACAATCACGAACCGGGCACCTTTACCCGGCGTCCCGTTTTCAGCGATGGTGATCCCGGTAATTCCCAGAATCTCCCGGCTCAAAAAGAGGCCAAAGCCGCTGTTTTCTCCGACACCCTGCATAAAGATCCGCTCTTTTTTATCGCTCCCAATACCGCAACCGTTATCCTCGAACGTAATAGAAAGCCGATCCGCGTCCTCCGCAACAGAGATCGTGATAGCATTCATCCCGTTACCCCCGTGCCGCAGGGAGTTGTCGAACAGGTTGAAGAGTACTTTCTCCAAAAGGAGATCGGCAAAGATCTTCACCCGGGAATTCCCGGTAACCTTCACGCTGGTCCCGGCAAGATCGAGGTCTGCTTCCGCTTTCGCTATGCAGGATGAGAGATCCTGGAAGACCGGCTGTTTCTCACCCAGGTCCTCGTACTGGCGGGTAAATTCCAGCTGGCGTTCGATTGTTGCGGTAATCTCCCTTCCCTTTGCCAGGTACTCATCATACTTTTCAGGTTCGTCATGGATCTCCTGACACAGATCCAGGTAGATCCGCATAGCAGTGATCTGATTATTGATATCGTGCCGGGTAATGCTCGACAAAAGGTGGAGTTTTCTGTTGGTGATCCGGAGCGCCTCTTCGCTAAGCCGAAGGTGGTTTGTCAGCTCCGCAAGTTCCCGTTTCTGTTTTAGCAGGTAGTACCGGGTGAGAAACACTGCATCTGCAATGATAAAAACCAAAAGAAGGGTAGTTGTCGCAAAGGCAAACTGCTGATCCGGCTGGAAAAGAACGGTCCGCGACCAGACAACCGCAAGCCCCCAGTAAGGAAGGAGGACGACAAGGAGAACGACCGCGATGAGAAACGCCTGGATATGGGGAAGGCGGATTACAGGATATATCCGGTAAGGGAAGCTCTGGGCTGTTGTCGTACGATCACTCCGTTCCTTTCAGGCGATTAGATGGACTCATATAAGGTTCGGGGTAATATTATCATTACGGATTGTATGACAGAGACCGGTCCCGGCATTCCCGCACAAGGCACAGCACGCGTACCCTTTTATTTACGGATCGCGCTGCTCTTTCTCCTCATCTGCCTCGATGCACTCGTGGCAAAGTTCGTAGTTTTTTCCTTCACAGTTGGCCCGGGGATCTCGTTTCTCTATATTGTCGTAGCCGTGATGATCGTCACAACACTCTGGTTCGGGATGTACGGGGCAATAGCCGCATATGCCGGTTGCTGGCTGGGCTCCGGGATCTTAAGCGGCCTTTCCCCGGAGGTCAGCTTCGTCTGGTCCATCGCCGATCTCCTCCAGGTCATTATTCCGCTTTTCGCGTTCCGCCTGCTCGGTGCGGATGTCTCCCTTAAAACCCGACGCGATCTTTTGGTCTTTGTCCTGTTCGGCATTGTCCTCAACAATCTTGCAGGAGCCGTCTGGGGAACGCTTTCACTTTACCAGGCAGGACTTGTCACGGCGGCTGTCCTTCCCCTGGAATTTTTCACATGGTTTGTCGGAAACATCATTCTCACTGCGGTCATTGTCACACCCGTGCTCTGGTTTTTTACCCCGGTCATCCGCAGGCACGAACTCTTTGTCGCACGGTACTGGAACTGACAACAGGCACGTAAAGGAAAAAGGGAGATCCCGGGGAAACCCACACCGGGGAAATTTTTTTTTAGTTTTCGAGTTTTTTCAATAAAATTTTCCTTACTTCCCACCGGCCCGTTCGACCGGCACCTGGAGCTCGGTTAATAGTTCGGTCTCGGGAACGAGCGCCGGGTCATTGTAATAGACCTCGCGTCCCGGCCCGGCAATCGTATACTGCTTTTCTTCGACAAACGAGAAGACCCGGCTCCATGCCTCATGGAGATTTGCGTGGGGTCCCTTGTACACGAGCGAGAGGCACGTCCCGCCGGGAAGCGTCCGGACCTCCATTCCCTCTTCCTTTACCGCCACTTTTCCGGCAACAGGAATCGCACACTCCATATCTGCGTCTTTTTCCTTGTACTCGTTGTCATGGTAGATGGTCATGACCGGGCCGGTGACCTTAAGGCCAGCCTGGATGTTTTCGGGAAGCGCAACCGTTTTGCAGAGCGACGAAAGAAGCCGGCAGATGGTCTCGGCATACGACCCGGTTCCCCGCAGTGCGATCACACGCATCGGTCCAGATTCTTTTATTACGGGTTCTGATAACGACATGTACAATACCTCCAGGGGCGCATCCTGCTGCACGAGGAGCGCCTCGATCTCTTGTAACCGCCGGACCTCGGACCGGATCTCCCCGCGCCGTTTGGTAAAGAGCCGCTGGATTGCTGCTTCTTCACCAAGGTCCCGGAAAGCGAGCAGGTCGCCGATCTCTGCCGGGGAAAACCCGAGCGTACACAACGCCTTGATCGAGACTCCGCGGGGGATCTGGGCTGTCGTGTAATAACGGTACCCGGTACAGATATCCTTCGTGCCCGGGACAAGGAGGCCCAGCTCGTCATAGTACCGCAGCGCTTTTGGCGAAAGCCGGGTGATAAGCGAGAACCTCCCCAGGGGGATCCGGTCGGTGGCCATAGTTACCATAACCTCTCGTTTGGTAAACGATATAGGGCATCGTTCTCTCCCCCGGGGGAGAGTTAAAAAAACAAGAAACCATTTTTTATTATCCCAAAACTAAAACGGGTACTATCAGGTGTCAGCCATCGCATCGTTCTTTTTGCTTCCGGATCCGACAACAAAAGCCGGCCAGCACTTTCTTGTCGCCACGGTTTCCCTTGCCTCGCTCCTTGGCGCACTGGACATGAGCATAGTAAATATCACCGTTCCCACCATCGATAAGGCCTGGCAGATCCCGGTCGGTGTCGGTTCGCTCATCATCATCTCCTACATGCTCACGATCACCGGCCTCATCCTTTTCATGGGAAAACTGGGAGACCGTTACGGCTTTCGGAAGATCTTCATCTGCGGCCTTACGCTCTTTGGCATCGGGTCGTTCCTGTGCGGGATCTCGCCCAATGTCACCGCCCTCATTTTATCCCGGATCCTCCAGGGCGCCGGTGCCGCCATGTTCTCCGCTATCGCCCCGGCAGTAATTACCACCTACCTCCCGCTCTCGATACGGGGACGATCGCTCGGGTTTCTCATTGCAATGTCAGCGGTCGGTTTTGCCATCGGCCCGGGCCTTGGCGGGTTCATCTCCCAGTACGCCGGCTGGCGCTGGGCGTTTTTCGTCAACCTCCCCATTGTCATTCTCGCGCTTGCCATGAGCTGGCACTGTATCCCGACCGCCACCGGGAATACTGAACACAAGCCGCTGAACTATATCAGCCCGTCGCTCTTTGTCCTTGCCATCATCTTTATCCTCTCGGCATTCTCCTTCTACCAGGTGCCGGGCACACCTGACGCAGTGCTTATCGGGCTTTTTCTTGCCGGCTGTATCGTTGCGGGGATCTTTGTCCTGCGCGAACGCAAAAACCCCGACCCCCTTATCAACCCGGCGCTCGTCCGCAACCGTAATTTCCAGCTGGCGATCGTGGCCTGTTTTATCGTCACCACGCTTTTCTCCGGCGTTACGTACCTGATGCCCATCTATCTCATCAACTCCCGCCACCTCGACCAGTTCCTTGCCGGCCTCATCATGACCGTGCCAGCGCTCCTCTCGATCATTGTTGCCCCGGCTGCCGGGAGCCTCGCCGACCGCCACGGGAGCCTTATCATCTCGATTATTGCCGTTGGCCTTGCGGCTGCGGGATTTTTGATTTTTTTCACATTCAACCCGCTGACGCTTGTAGTGGTCATTATTGCCGGAATGATCGTGACACGGGTCTCGACCGCCGCGTTCTTCGGGCCCAATGCACGGCTGATCATGGGCCACTGCCCACCAGATTCTGTGGGTGACGGGTCCGGGGTGATGATGACCGTCCGGCACGTGGGAATGGTCTTTGGGATCGCATTTTTCCAGAGCGTCTTTGCGATCCGCATGTACATGGAGGGCATTCCCCGCGACGGGACGCCGCTTGTGAACAAGCTCACCCCGGCGCTCTCGGTCCTCGGCTACCAGGCGGTCTATATCGTCTCGTTTGTCCTCTGCCTGGTCGTGATCCTCATCATCCGCTACACAAAAGATGTCCCGTACTCCAAAGACGCAGCGCACCAGGAAGAGATCGTCACGGATACCGCGATGTAACGTGCGGGCAGGGACCCGGGCCGGGAAGCGATCGGGACTGAATTAAAAAGCCCGGGCAAAACCAAAAAAGAGCGATTGGGTTTTGCCGGTTACGGGGGGTTCGTTATCCCCGGATCAGGTGCCGGCCTTTCCAGTACTCGAGGAGTTCGAAGCCTGCAAAGGCAAGGATGGTGATGATGGCGGCAATGACCATGGCCGCTTCCGGCAGCGTGGATACGTAGGCTGCCGGAATCCCGGAAGCTCCCGGCTGGAGGGACCCGGAGAGCGGTCCGGCCGGTTCTGCAACCACCGTGACAAACGGCTGGAACAGGAGCACGGCAAACGAGAAGATAAAGACACCGCAGAGCGTTGCATATTTCAAAAGTGCCGCCCGCAGGTCAAGACCCGACGACATTCCAGGAGCGACGATGAAGACCTGGTTTTTGAGCCGGTACACCTTCATCTTCTTGCCCTTGACGCTGTACCGGGTGTTGGAGATCTCGATCAGGCCCGCACTCATGAGGTTCTCCACATGGTATTTCGCGGCATTGGTCGAGAGCCCGAGACGGTTTGCGATATCCGAGAGCCTCATGGGGCCTTCGGCAGAGAGCAGCTGCATGATATCTCCCGCATTCTGGTGCGATATTGCCTTGACGATATTCTGTGCTTTTTCCTTGCCCGGTTCGAGGATGATGATCTCCTCTTCCGGTGCGGGAACCGGTGCCGGGACCTTTTCTGTCATAATCTCCCCATTCATCACATACACCTGCGGGTACACGTCCCGCATGACAGGTAATTGGTAGAGCATTTTGCCTATTAAAGCCGCGGATGAGTGAAAAAAAAATTTCACCAATTCCCCCGGGAGCAGGAGTTTTTCGGGGAAAAATCCTATAAAAAAACAAAAAAACCCATACGCTCATTGAGAGCGGCTGGATGGAGCACGAAACTTTTTTTTCGGGATAGTGTGCGAACGGAAATGCCGGGAGATTTTTGTTCCTGTGGGGGACAAAGAAATGCCGGAAATTGAAACCTGGGGAGATTCAATCGTCTTGGCACAGATTTACCAGAGAAATTCGGACATGCATTGCCTGATCCCTCCCGGATTTTACGTTCTGGGAAATTGCCCCGGCCCCATCCAGATCTTTTTTGTGCAGAGGTGTTCTCTCAACGTGCCAGGAATACTGGCACATCTCTATATTACGGCGGGCATTTTATAGGCGGCGTTAACGAAAAAAATAATTGCAGTCTTTTTTTCTCTGGGCAGGATATTTTTCTCGCAATCCGGATCAAAGGACTAAACATCCCGGGCACCGATCCGGTACATGAAATAACGGGCGTATTTGTGAGAACGCCCCGGGGGTGCACGACCATGGACCTGATCCTCTATATGGCATATTTTGTTCCCCTGCTCGTCCTTGTCGTTTTTGCCGGGAGGATCGACATAAAAGTCATCCTCTTCTTTGTCTGGGGCATTGTTGCCGCCATCCCGGTCTATTTCCTCGAACCAGTCCTCTTTTCTGCCGCCGCTTCCGAGATGCCGGCAGTGCTTGTGCCGCTCACCATCTCACCAATTGTCGAGGAATTTTTCAAGGCCCTGCCCCTGCTCCTTCTCGCACTGCCGGCAGCAAGGTTGCACGACCGGGAGATCCTGCTCTATGCACTCGCATCGGGGATCGGATTTTCCATCATCGAGACCGGACTCATCTCTTCACCCAATCTCCTGCTCGTCCTTACCCACTCGTTCTCGACCGCGCTCATGCATGCGGTCACCTGCGGGATCATCGGGTACGGGATCGTGATCGCCGGCAACTTCGACCGCCGGGCATTCCCCGCCCTTATGCTGGGATTTTATACGCTCGCGGTCACGATCCACGCTTTTTACAACCTCATGGGGAGCGCGTATTTCGGTCTCGCCGGCATCTGTACCGATCTCGTCTTCCCGGTCCTGCTCTTCTTTGTACTGCTCCTCTGTTACCACACCGATCTTGTGGCGCTCTTTACGCCCTGTCCGGAAACGTGAGGCCGGGGGAGGTTACACCGGATTTGACCGGCTCTCATTTCCGGAAGCGCGGATGTACGAGAGGAGGCCGAGCGTGATGAGCGCAATCGAGGCAGTGATGAGCGGGCCGACAATACTTGCAAGATCGTACACAGAAAGCGTGGAACCCTGGAGCGGGACGGTGACGTTCCAGGACGGATAATACAAAAAGAGCGTTTCGCGCAGGCCGTACAGCATCGAGACAAGGGCACGCAGGCAGATGCCGGCCCAGAGCAGGGGATAGCGGAAGAATCCGTGGCTGATCGTCACGATAATGAGCCACGCGACGACCATGAACTGGACCAAAAGGAGCGCAGTCCGGACACCGATGCCGTACTTTGCGATGACGATGGCGGGCACGGCAAGGAAAAGGAGGACAAGGAGAATACGGTAATAAAGAGGGAACGGTTCCTTCTCCCGCTCGATCTGGAAGCCGGCAATAAAAAAGAGCATGAACCCGAAGAATGCGAGCTCGGCAACGCTCGTGAACACAAACGGACGGCCGAGGTTTGCGGTCAGCGGCACGAGGGTAAAGAGGTACCAGAATGCGGTGGCAAGGGCGTATTCCCCAAACGCAAACGCGGCAAGCACAAGGATTATCCGGCCGGACCAGAAGCGGTACGCGTACAGGCAGACTCCCATGCAGAAGAGTGCCGCAACCGCTTCGAACGTATTCCCGATGAGGCGGTAGAGCGGCAGCGGGATGACTACGATCAGGAGGGTAAAGATGAGGGAAAACGCCACGATCCCCCAGAGGCCGTACCTGACATGCGGCGGAAAGGTTCCTGGCATATGCACTCCCGGATCCGGATCGCCTGGCATCAACCTAGCGTTTCTCGTGCGGGGTATAGATGCTTGGCGATCCAGGATCAGCGCTCATCCGGGATTCCCGGCGCAGTACGCGTGACCGGGGGCAATACCGGAAGTGCGGGGTCCGGGTTCAGGACCGAAAGCGGGGCGGCCGGTACCCCGGGACCGCAGGAGACCCGGCCGTCGCGGCTTGCGTTTCGGTGCATGCCATAGAGGAAATAGATGACAAGGCCGATGCAGAGCCAGACAATAAACATGAGATGGGCGAGCCGGTTGAGGTTGAAGATCAAAAAGGCACAGCTGCCGATGCACAGCAGCGGGATGCAGGGTATGCCCGGACAACAGAACGGCCGCTCGATCTCGGGGCGCCGAGCCCGGAGCAGGAGGACACCGGCCGCAACGATGGCAAATGCCACGAGCGTGCCCATGTTGACCAGCTCAGCCACGATCTGGAGCGGGAAAAACCCGGCAACACAGGCTGTAAGAATGCCGGTGATCAGGATCACTTTTACCGGGGTATAGGTTGTCCCGTGGACTTCTGAAAAGACCGCCGGCAGGAGCCCGTCGCGGGACATGGCAAAGAAGACCCGGCTCTGGCCAAAGAGCATGACGAGGATGACCGAGGTCATGCCGCAGAGCGCCCCGATCGAGACAACGGCAACCCCCCAGGTCACGCCCATTCGTTCGAGAGCATAGGGAATCGGGGCAGTCATTGCGCCGGTCCCGGAGAATTCCGCAACCGGAACAACACCGGTCAACACCAGCCCGAGGAGGACGTAGAGGACAATGCAGACCACAAGGGACCCGATGAGCCCGACCGGCAGGCTCTTTTGCGGATTTTTTGTCTCTTCGGCTGCCGTGACCACAGCGTCAAACCCGGTAAAGGCAAAAAAGATGATTGCGGCGCCCGAGAAGACCCCGAGCCAGCCGGCCGGGGGCAGCATTGGTGTCCAGTTGGCCGGGTTTAAGGAAAAAAGGCCGATAACGACAAAGATCAGGATGACCGCGATCTTGATCGCAACAATGACGGCATTGATCCGTGCGCTCTTCTTTGTGCCCCGCACGAGGAGAACGGATAGGCACAGCACGATGAGGATCGCCGGGAGGTTGATCATCCCTTCGCCGGTTCCCGGCGGACTCAAAAATACCGGGGGGATGACGATCCCGACCGACCGGAGAAGTGCGTTGAAGTAACCGGACCACCCGATGGCGACCGCGGAGACGGCAAGGCCGTATTCGAGGATAAGGTCCCAGCCGATGATCCACGCCCAGATCTCGCCGAGCGTGATGTAGCAGTAGGTATAGGCGCTTCCTGCAACCGGGACCATGGAGGCAAATTCCGCGTAGCAGAACGCCGCAAAGAGGCAGGCAATCCCGGCAATGACAAACGAGAGCGGCAGTGCGTTTCCCGCGTGGAGGCCGGCAACAATGCCGGACAAAACAAAGATCCCCATCCCGATGATAGCCCCAATCCCGAGCATGACGAGATCGAACGAGCTGAGCGTGCGTTTGAGCGAACGATCGGACTGCCCGACAGGATCGATCGGTTTTTTCCTGAAGATCGGATGGTTACGCAGTTTCTCAAAGTCCATGGGTGAATTCTCCGGATTCCTGTTCCGGACAAAGGCACGCAAGAGACCCCGGCCCCGGTTATTATTCCCAAAAGAGGGAAAACACTCCAAGAGCCATTGTGTCCGGATTTTATGGATGTGATCTTACCGGCCCGAAGGTATAAAGAAAAAGATGTGTGAAAAAATTATTTCACTAAAAAATATCGGCCGAATTTCTAATCCGAGCCCTATTTTAGTGCAGAAATAATTTCACTCATCGCCGGGTTTATGCAAGTGCGGCACCGGTAAATTGTGATATGCAGACAGCATCGTGCCATATGTCCCGTGCAGGGGGAGACGTATGAGCGGGATTTTGGATGTCCCCGTTTTCATCAATCTCCTCTTTTCCATCGGGATCGTTATGGTGAGCATCTGGGGATATGTGAGGATCAAACGGTTCACGCCCCTGTACTTCGGTATCGCGTATACGCTCTTTGCGATCTCCCATTTCCTGCTCCTTTTCCAGGCAGACAGTTCGCCGGGCAGCCCGTTCTTTTTTTTGCGGACGGGCGGGTATGCATGTGTCGTTGTCGGCCTCTTTGCCATCCTCTCGGACATCATCCGCCGCCAGGATATTGAGCGGGAACTCCGGGAGAGCAAAAAGCAGCTTGCGGCAACCTTCGACCAGGCAGCAGTAGGGATTGCCGAGATCGGGGAGGGGGACCGTATCATCCTTGCCAACCGCAGGTTTTCAGAGATCCTCGGGTACCCGCCCGGAGGGCCGGTGCCGGATAACCTCCAGGCTTTGACAGCACCGGACGACCGGCGCGATACCTGTGCGGCCCTTGATGCCGTCATGCAAGGGAAGATCCCCGGCTATTCCGGGGAACTTCTCTGCCTGAAAGCGGACGGGACGACAGTCGCCTGCCAGGCATTCATCTCCCCGGTCAGGGGCGAAGCGGACAGCCAGGTCTTCTGTATCGTTGTTCTTGAAGACATCTCGGCGCGGAAAAAGGCGGAGACCGATCTTGCAAAGCTGACCGGCCAGCTCGAACAGCGCGTCATCGAACGCACCGCGGAACTGGCGCTCGCAAACGAGACGCTGGTTTCAGAGATCACCCAGCGCTCCCGTGCCGAAGAGCGCCTCCAGGCATCCATAAACGAAAAAGACGTGCTGATAAAAGAGATCCACCACCGGGTAAAAAACAACCTGCAGGTGGTAATCAGCCTGCTCTATCTCCAGGCAAAGAAGACGCCGGACCCCGCGTGCAGCGCCGCACTCATGGACAGCCAGACCCGGATCAAGTCCATGGCGCTCATCCACGAAAACCTGTACAAGTCCGGCGACCTGGCCTCGGTAGACTTCGACCGCTACCTGCAGAACCTTGCCGGCAACCTCATGGTCGCGTACGGCGTGGACCGGGCCGGCATAAAGGTCACGACCGATGCCCGCGACCTTGCCGTTCCGATCACCACCGCGATCCCGCTCGGGCTCATTGCAAACGAACTCGTCTCAAACTCGCTGAAGTACGCGTTTGCCGGTACCGGTCATGGCGGGGAGATCGTGATGACCGGGAAAAAAGACGAGAACGGGATCACCCTTACGATCCGCGATAACGGCAAGGGGATACCGGAAGATTTCGACTGGGAGAACGCGGAGTCGCTCGGGTTTAACCTGGTCATCATGCTCACGCGCCAGCTCAAAGGAACCGTCCGGCTCAGCCGGGAGAACGGGACGGAGTTTACCGTTACCGTTCCCGGGAGGGGGTGACACCGGTGAATCAGAAACCGCCGCGTATCCTGATTGTCGAGGACGAACTGATCGTGGCAGAGAATCTCCGGCTTATCCTGGCCGGCATGGGTTACGAAGTTCTCCCGCCGGCCGCAAACAGCGATGAAGCAACAGCACGTGCCGCAGAATATCTCCCGGATCTCGTCTTAATGGATATTGTCCTCGAGGGCTCGCCAATCGACGGGATTGAAACGGCACGGAGGATCTGCCAGTACGAGGATGTACCGGTCATCTTTGTCACCGCATATGCCGACGATAAAACGCTCTCTCGGGTCCGGGGCATGCAGCCCTATGCCTACATCCTCAAGCCGTTCAACGAACGGGAGCTCTCCTTTGCCATCGAACTGGCGCTCCACCGCCACCGCCTTGACCGGGAACTTAAACAGCGCGATAACCTGCTGCTTGCCATCAGCTTTGCCACGGAATGGTACCTGAGGAGAAAGAACCTAGTACCGGTAAACGACCCGGGGTACGAGAAAAACCTCGAAACGGGAATCCTCGAGATCCTCGAACACGTCGGGTTTGCCGTCCATGCGGCGAGCGTCTGCATCTTCCGCATGAACCCCGGCCCCGAAGGGCGGACCGGGGCGACTGTCCAGTACCTCTGGATCGATCCCGGGATCAGCGGCAAAAAAACCGTTTCGCTTTCCGGTTCCGAGTCGCTCACGTTTACTTCCCTGTTATGGAGTTCGCTCCTGGGAAGCGGGAATACGATTGCCGGGAATGTCGAAAACCTGCCGGACGGCGAGCGCCGGTTCTTTTCCGAGCGGGGGATCAATTCCATTGCCGTCCTGCCGCTCTTTAAAGACGATTCGCTCTGGGGATTTGTCGGCTTTTCCGATACCGCCCGGCGCGAGTGGGCCACTGGTGAGATCGAAGCTTTGCAGATTGCCGGGAACCTGATCGGGGCCGTGCTGGTATAATGGCAGGCACCGTTCAGTCCGGCAGTCCGTGGTCCCGCCGGATACAACCATCCGGGGAAAAACCGTGATCGCAGTACCGACCCCGGTATGGCCGGCGTCCCGCGATCTCTCCGTGGATCTGTTGCGGGGCACCGCCATTGCCCTGATGATCGGGGCAAACGCCATCCCGTATCTCCTTTTACCCCCGGCCCCGGCGGCCCTCCGGTTCCCGGCCTCGCTTGCCGCCCCGCTCTTCATCCTCCTTGCCGGGATGATGGTCGCGCTCTCGCGGATAAAAAAGAAGTATGGTTTCGATCATTTTCTTGTGCGCGGCGGGCTTGTCATTGCTATTGCTGCGGTACTCGATGCAGCCGTGTGGGGTTATGTCCCGTTCCTCGGGATGGACGTTCTCTATCTTATCGGGATCGCGCTGCCGCTCACCTACCTGTTCCTCTCCTGCGGGGAAACGGTCCGCAGGGCGCTCATTGTCGGGATCTTCTGTACCGGCCCTGTCTTCTGGCTCCTCTTCGGGTATGCGGCACAGCCGGTCCAGGTCTCCCTTCTCCCTGCAGCAGAAAACCTGTACGCCGTCACGTGGGGCATGGCCGCCGGTTCCTGGCTCTTTTCCGGCTGGTTCCCGGTCTTTCCGTGGCTGGGTTTTGCATTCCTCGGCGCGGAACTGGGCGCGGTCCGATGGTGCGGAGGTGGCACCCGCTCTTTTGCCACACCCCGGATCGCGCTCCTGGCACTCGGCAGCATCTGTACCGGCGCCGCACTCTGGGCGATCTTCTCCGGCCCGCATTTTGTACGGTTCGGGTATGTCGAGCTCTTCTATCCCGCAGTACCGGGATTCTGCTTCTTTACGGCCGGACTCATCATCGGGCTCTTTACCCTCGCCGACCTCTTTCCCCGCATGACCCGGCTGCTCGATCCCCTGCGGGCAATGGGCGAATGCGCCCTTGCCATCTATATCATCCACACGATAGTTATTGCAGGAATAATCCGGCCCGCCGGGATCCTTCTTCCCGTCCCGCAGTTTCTGATCTGTGCGGCAGTTTTTGTCGCAGGCATGTGTGCCGTTGCGTATCTTTTCCGCTACATACGAAAAGGGCCGGCATACCGTTTGCGGGCCGTCCGTTTTTTAACGGGAGGATAAGCAGACCGTGAATTTTAACAGCCCCTGCGGATCTTTTGGAGACCAACCGGAAAGACCGGCAGGAGACGCCGGATAAATGCAGATTTTTTTTCACTCATCGCCGTATTTTTGCGTTTTTATGCAGACCTGCTGGTATGGCGGGAACGATTGACGGGAACGGATATGCTAATTAAAAAAATGTCTCTCCTTTCTGCAGCCGGAAAGTTTCTGCTCTTCCAGCTCGCCGGGATCGGGTACTGTTCGTTCCTTCCCAAAATGCTTCGTTACGCCGGCCCGGCCGCCACCGGCCTGCTGACGCTGGGGTTTATCATTGTCTGGGCGTTCTTTTCCGAAAAATACCTTGCAGGGATCTGCGGATACTTTCGCCAGGCAGCGGCAGGACGCGGGACGGGACATTAGGGGAACCTGCCGATGGAAAGAATACCCTGTTACCTGATGTTCATCGGAACGGTCTTCTGCATATCGCTCGCGATCGGGGGATATGCCCTGGTCAGTTATACCCCGGATAATCTCATTTCCCGCGAACGCGTCTGCATCCCCCAGGACCTCCCCTCGGGTGCGCTCCCGGTCTACTGGCATACCGTGGCCGAAAAAACCGGGATCGATCCCGGCACTGCTGAGCTTGTACGGCTGCAGTCCGACCTCGGGACCGGGGGAACGGTAAAAAAAATCGAGCTGGAATTCCTGGCAGAAGGCAGTGAGACTACCCGGTATTACGTGATGTCGTACCGCAGCGATCGGGAACGGTGCGGCTGGTCCGACGGGATTGCCTACTCGGGAGAGTTACTGGCACTCCCGGAACCGCTCCGGGTCGGGCCGGAAACAGCACTCATGGCAATCGGGCAGGTCCGGTTTGCAGACATGGACACAGGTGGGGGGCCGTTCCTCCTTGAAACCCACCGGTTCCCGGACCCGGCACACAGACCGGTAAATACTGTCTCATACGAGATCGGTTTTTTCCGGAACGGGACTCCGGTCGACCTGCCGGTCCGGGAAGTCGATCTTTTAGAAATGCTGCCATTCTCCCTCACGGTTACCAATGAAGGTGAATCGGCTTAGCGGTCGATAGAACGGGAAATTCAGGTTTTTATCCCAGACTTTTCATCCGATTTTTCGTACGGAAAAAAATAAAAAATTGCCGTCAGCGCTTCCGGGTGCAAACGGAGCGGGCCGGAAATGTCCGGTACACGGACCGTTTAACCGACAGTCAGCCCCTGAACTACGGCCTCTTCCGACACCGCGAATTCCTGCCCGGTACCCGCGATCCGGTATTTTCCGGTTGCCGTTACCCCGCCGGTACTCCCGCTCGTTGCGTAGGGCACGATAAACTCGCCATCAATGCTTTCCTGACGGTACGTGAAGTTCCGGCCGGTATTGGTGACAAGCGGCAGTTCGATAACCCCGGTCCCCTTAATATGCGCCCCGTTGACGTATTCGAAAACCTTGACGTATTTTATATCGGGCGTACCGGAACTGAACACATTGGTCGGCGATTCGTGGACAAGCCGGTAATGGCGGAGGGCGGGGACGGTCACCGCAGGTTTTGCGATCGAAACCCCGAAAACACCGGCATGGTACCCGGCCGGGGCATTCCTGTTGTATTCCTCTGCCCGTTCTACCGCAGCGGTGGAATTATCCATCTCGACCGCCCCGGTAACGACAGGCAGCGACGCGTTTGCGGTTTTCCCGTCGGCGTATTCGACATAGATGCACCCGGATGCATTCGTCATCGAACCATCGAAGTTGTGGAGCCGGGAGACCATGGTCTGGTAATATTCGCCGGTAAAGAGCATCGCCGGTTCGTACCTGCCGGTTGTCGACTGGTCCGGGACGTACATCGTAGGCATGTACGGCGTTTCGGCAAGGGTCTGGTTATACCACGTCGCCATTGCCGGGAACTTGCTTACATCCATCAGGATATCCGTAACAACGTACCGGGTCCCGTCGTGTTCGCGGATCGTATCTGCCGTATCTTCGGAGGTCGTGACAAAAAACGCCGCCGCCCCGTCAGGCCCGGACACCCCGGACTGGAACGGGTTTGCATTCGGGAGCCTCTTTGCGATATACGTGATCATATGCCCGTAATCCCACCAGGACATGACGCCGTACGACTGCGCGGGGTATACAAAGGTCTTTTGATCGTACTGCCCCAGGTACTGCACGCCCGGATCCGGCGTGTTGTTGCCCATCCAGACAAGCGATTCCTCCCAGTCGGGGATCAGCCGAATGCCCCCCTGGGATGCACTGGCATAGATATCGGAAACAGAAGTGCCGACAAAGAGAACCGCGATAAGGACCACCACGGCAAGGAACCCGAGCACCGGGTAACCGGATGCGGTTGTCCCGGCGGCAGCCTTTTTTGTTTTTTTCGACGGTTTCTTCCGGCCTTCCAACGGAGAGGTGTTGTTTTTTGGATCGGTACCCGGGGAATTCCGGGCAGCATCGATGGCCCGGTGAAATGCCGGCCATGCCTGTTCTATAGCAAATCCAGTAAGGACGGCAGAGAGCAGCGCGATGTTTATGGCAAGGTAATACTCGTACCTCACGTGCTGCCAGGTGGCAAAAAAGATCACCGCAGACCATACAAGAAGAAAGATCTGGTGCGGGCGGACATTTTTGAAATTTTTCCAGGCAAGGACGAGAAATCCCCCGGCAAAGAGAAGCAGGCCGTAATTGAACGAACTCCACGCGTTTTCAAGCGACCAGCCCCGGGCCTCGAGAACAGTCTGCGTAACCGGTGCCTGACCGAAAAAGGCAAAGAGCGATGCGATGAGCAGGCCGTAGATCTGCGGGACGGCGATGTAGAGAATCAGGGCACCGGCCGCAGCACACCCGGCAAGAGCGGCGGGGAAATACCACCGGTTTTTCCCGGAAAAATACCGGGAGAAGAGATAGAGAATGACCGTTCCTGCGACAAGGCCGAGATAGGCATAGATATGCCCGATGGAATAGGTCGAAAGGTTCAGTGCCGGGTCTTTGATCCCGAAGAGCAGCAGGCCGATGGAGGCCGTGACAAAGACAATGCTGTTGACCACGAGGAGATATTCCCCCGAATGCCCGCGGTACGCATCGATGACGAACTGCACGACCGTGTACACTCCCGCGATCAGGGCAAAGAGGATCATGGTCGGCATGACAAAGAGACCCAGGAGATAGCCGATACCGGCGATAAACGCTAAAAAGAGGACTTTTTTCTGCGCTGCGATCTGTTTTAAGTCGATTGCGGCGTCACGGGCCGATACGAGGGCATAACAGTACAACAGGCAGAACAGGGTTGAAAAAAGTACCTCCGCGATATGGTGATCGATATAGCCGTACAGGGAGACGGTATAAATCTGCCCGGAGACTGCTGCAGTAAAACCGGATGCCAGGATGCCGGTCTTCCAGTCGCCGAAGTACCGCCCCACGTAATACATGAGCACGACAATCGCGGCGGCAAAAAGCGGGGTGGCGAGGAGAGCAGTCCCGATAATCTCAGGACGCGTGGCGGCCCCGGTGATCAGGCAGCCCGTGGCAATGATCGTGGGAAAGAGCGGGCCCCAGTAGACTACCGTCCCGTGCGGGTAATAGGACATCGGATCGAACCAGTCGTACCCCGGGAAATGGGTGAGGATCAGTTCGACCTGCCGCAGGTTATAGAATGGATCGTCCATGGCCACCATGCTCATGATGTCCGTGGTCCCGGTCGAGAGACCGGGGAGCAGGCGCAGCCAGAGGGCAAAGAGGGCAAAAAATGCGACAAGGCCGGCGATCAGGTAGTTCCGGCGTT